>Ga0206951_1026_pt1 | contig 42295 bp, 34 predicted proteins | sample Alteio_BWOrgHeat_38_FD_152974 | JGI IMG/M metagenome (GOLD analysis project Ga0206951, IMG submission 152974) | Enriched cells from forest soil in Barre Woods Harvard Forest LTER site, Petersham, Massachusetts, United States -... | ecosystem: Environmental > Terrestrial > Soil > Temperate forest >... | reverse complement strand
TCCTGCGTATCAAAGAAGGGGATTCGGTTGCGTTCCCGTACAGTTGGCTCGGACCAACTCATTATCACCCATCCAAAGGCATATTGATGGTGTTCACCGGCAGCGATCTGTTCGGAGTACGCATTCGAGGACACAATCTCAACGCATTGGTGGAGGGTATTTCGCTATTCGACCGCGGCATATTACGTCACCGGGTGACGTTCATCCGCGAAATGAACGGCGATGATTCCAAGGGGGCTGGCAAGAATGAATGCGTGGTAGAGAGGATTGAAATCGTCCGCATCGCTGACAACGAAGTGACGCGATTTCTGAGCATTGGTGACTGACCGACAAGTTTGCCAACATATACGCTTGTAACTTGTTGGGCAGTGGGAAAATAATCTCGCCACCATCCTGCTGAAAGAAATCTTTAGCGTCGTCGTAACCGAGCGGAGGCTGGAAGATGCTCTTGCGGCGTGCTGAAAATGGCTCATACTTTGTCCAGTCGTCTTGATATCTGGTCTCGTGTCGTTCAATTAAGCGATTATTTCTTTGAGATGAATTCGGGCATTCAACCATGATGCCAAGCTTGGCCTTGTCTGTCTGGGCACACATCAATTGCGGGCAAAGGAAAAGACTGACCATCGCCAAAAGCCCATAAAGAGTTTGTCGTAACAGCATGAATCGTCCTCGGTGTTGTCAAGTTGAAAAGACGATCAAGTCGAACATCTTCTCAAGGTAAACGCAGCGGAATTCATTTTCTTCGGAGAAGACTCATAAAAAAAGAAAAAATGTCGGTAAGAACAGGGTGTTGGAAAAGTCGGTCAGAAAAAGAACGAGATGTTTGACGTTCATTCGCGAATGAGTAGTGCGGATTCCAAAGCGGCTGGCAAAAGTGAATGTGCGTTGGAGAGGATCGAAATCGTCCGTATCGCCGAGAACGAAACGATGCGATTTCTTTGCCTGAGTGATTAGCTTTTCATGCCGCTTTCCAGCTTGTCGGACAAGCGAATAACCAAGGCATCGGTTTTCTTTTGGATTTCCTGAAAATCTGCATCGCCTTTCTGCAATTCCACAATGTAACCATTCAATTCTTTGGCCCAATCGCGGCACTTTTGCCTCAATCGTTCGCCAGCTTCGGGCGGCAAATGCCTGTGTTCTTGAAGGATTAAAACCGAACAACCTTGGCTGAGTTGGCCCATTCTCAAGGCGAGTTGCACCTTGTTTGCCGGTTTTTCGCTGAACCACCATCTCTTCACCGTAGCGAGCCGCTGCCAATACTGTTCGGCAGAAGCAGGTTTTGACAAGTCCTCAGGAGAAGTCCAAACCAGCTTGCTCGCTTCCGGCTTCCCAAAATCGTTCTGTGGTACTCGAAAGGATAAGTACACGATGATGAACACCGCGGCGGCAGTCGCGAGATTCAATACCCACGGCCAGGGCCTCTGATACCATGCACTGGCCTCCAGAGTTGAGGCCCAGGGCATTTCAGGTTCGGATGCAGCATTTTGTCCATCCGTGGCAGGTAGGCTTTCCGCCAGAGTCAGCTTGTCCTGGAGCATCAAAAGAGACTGTTTGCACGCTGCTTGGATCGCGTCCGAGCGGGGGACGTTCCTCCAGTATGGCCCGCCATCGGTGAAGATGCGTTCCTGGAGTTCGAGCAGGTAGTAAGGGTGGCTCACCAGTTGTTGAAGGGAGCTAGTGGGCAGTGGCTTGAGACCCTGGGTCAAAATAAGCTGGAAGGCAGAGGCTCCGAGAAAGTCGGCGACGGAAACGGCTGGAAGGGTGCGGACATGATGGATCGCGGCCAACTCGGCCACCAGTTCGGCAAGATGCAGGCCGACTATCTGTGCTTCGAGCCAGGGGGCAAATTCATAGACGGCATCCGGCATGTCGAAGGAGATCAATCTCATGATAGTTTCTCCTTCACGCATTTCGTCAACGTGCTCTTGGTTTCGGACACCAGCGAGAAGAGGCGGGCTCTCGATAGGTTGAATAGCTCTGCGATCTCCTCGTTAGTGAGCGCTCCACCCAACCGAGCCCGGATGACATCCCGCGATCGCGGATCGAGCATCCCCAGGCATTCTTCCAGCACCCGGCGGAGTTCCTCATCCTCGTTGGAGAGTGGAACCCGGTAATCGCGAAGTGATTCCGGAAGTTGCACAGTAGATGCTTTCTTATACTTTCGGTGATGGTTAATAGCCTCATGCCGAGCTATCTGGTAGAGCCATGCCCGGAAGTTTCTGCCGTCGAATTTTGCGGCGATTTTTTGCCAAACAGAAAGCCATACAGTCTGCGATACGTCCATCATGGAACCGGTGCCCACCCTGGAACGTAGAAACGCGAGCAGATCAGACGAATAGCAAGCGTGGAGGCGTTGGAAGGCGAGCCGCTTGTCGGCTGGCGCTGCACCTGGATTAAGCAAGATTGCGATGATTGCTGCTTCATCGCCTCCGCTGGCGCTTGGGGAATCCATGCCGACAGTTTCCGAGTTTGCCGAGCGACCGGCAAGAACCCGCCTGCTGACGCAGCCCCAAAGAATCTTTTGACCTCGCGTGAATTCAGGACGAATAGTGGGAGCAAACACGATTTTCACCGCAAAATGTGCCGTCGGCAAATCGTCAGGTTAACCGTGGGTTTGGTTTGCTTCCACACGAACCAACCCAACGGTGTCGAATCGAAGCCTCACAACAAGTGGGTGTGGCATAGTGAGGACAATTACCACCAAGAGATAACGCTGAATGCCCGATTATCTTCGGAAGAATCTTCAATATTCGGGGAGATTTCGGGCTCCTCATTCACGAGCTGACTCCGAGGTCATTTCATCCAATCAAAATCATTTCGACTTAGGTCAGAGCGTAAGGAAATCAGCCGGGTCCAATTGGGAACGATGCGCGGATTACAAGGGTTTTTCGTTGTATACGGCCTGCATAAGCTTCAGGTGTTTCTCCGCGATTTACCTGGGCCGAAGAAAGCAACTGTTGCTGTCGTTTGAAGCCTGCCTCGAACCCAGAACTTCCGAAATTGGAGAAGCTATGCTCTCGGCAAACAATTCGAACGAATGTAGCCCGACATCGAGGAATTGCTCCTCGATAAGCGAACAGTCAACTCTACGTGGGGTGTTTTCTCGCTGTGCACAAGGAATGCTAACCACGATTCTTCGCGAACGAGAAACCAGCGAGGACCGGTTACCGCAACTGTTGTCCGATATCTTGGAGGAAGCGGTGAAACAGTTCCCTCGATGGATCACCCAAGTTGCGATCATTTCCCATTTGAGTTCTCAGTATCGCAATGACGTGCACAGCTACCTGGCCAGAATCGTCGGCGATGCTCAGACCGCCGACGATCTGACCCAGGACACGTTCATCAACGCAATGGTAGCTATTCGAAAAGGCGGGCATGCTCCTCCCGTATTCAAAACAAAGGCATGGCTCTTCATGATCGGCACGAACCTCGTTCGCGACGCTGTACGCAAGAGCAAAGCTCGCCACGAGTGCCCGCTGGAAGATGTCAATGAAACGGCCCTGGTTGCCAAGAACCCACGCATTGATGCCCTGCTTGATTTGCGCGAAGCCTTACACAAAGTGAAGAACTTGTGCGGTTCGAAGGCAGTTGAAATCGCAAAATTGGTCCAGGATGGTTGCAACAAGGAAGAGATTGCGGCGCGGCAGCAGGTCAGCACGCGAACTGTCGAACGGCGCCTGTGTACCTTAGCTTCAGCTCTTAGACACTTCTCCTGACGTGGTGTATAAAACTGATAGTAAATGCAATTAGATTCGGGGCCGCTCACAACTGAGCGGCCCCATTCGATTTCCCAGGAACCCTGTCGCACATCTCGGCTTCGCCACGTTATCAATGATCAGTGCGTTCCTGCCTCATATAGGCGATTGGACCGTATCCCATTGTTTCTCCTGGTATTTGTCTTAGAACTCAAACCCTCTAGTTGTCCCCTAATACCAACCTTAACACAATGTTCATACTAATTGTTTACATATCGATGTACTATCAGGCTGTTAGCAATGGAGATACACATATGTCAGATGTCACAGAACCAAATGCCAAAATCATGGAGATCGTGGAGCAACAATATCGAAATGAACCGGAAGTATCCAAGGAACAAAAAAAACAGATCGCTCTCCTGATGACCCGCAGCCTTGCCGATTCCGGAATCCGAATGGCAGTGGAAAGTATAGAACATTTGGACAAGAGCAAAAATGAGTACAAAGAAAAATACCGAAAAGATGGCTATTCAGTGCAGACGAATTTTTCGGGTGGCGATCTCGGCCAGTTGACAAAGGTCACTCTCAAGAAGGATGGCAAGGCGGTCGAACTGTCAGGTAAAGATTTCGACGGACTTAAGGAAATCTATGACAAAAGAGCTTCGCAAGTCAAAGGTCTACATTTGGATGTTTTAAGAATCGCAGCTAATGATGATCTCTCCGCCCAGGTTGCTCTCAGGGCAGGTACCTTGCTCTATGTAATGGCGTGCAGTGGTGATATTGATCGCAAGCTATTAGAATCCATTGAGAAGCAATCCCCACTCTCAGAAACAAGGATGAGCCGCGGCTTGGATGAACCAATGCTGCGAGCGCTGGCTGCGTTCGAGAAATCAGCCGGAGAATTGCCTGTGGGCGGTTCTCCTGGGTCGCTTGCAACAGCAAGACCTCGGAAAGAGCAAGGCGGAGGCATCGATCGTGCATAAACAAGGAAACCGCCCGGAGCGTTCGCGTTTCGCTACTAACGCCGGGCAGTCTGGTAGGCGTTTGCGGTATCTCCGGCTCCGCTACGAACCACCCGGCTGCCATACCTGCTGGACACGACTCTGACTACTGACCAGACGGAACTAAGGCGACGCGGAAGCCCACGACACATAGCCCGGCCTCAGGCGAGCCCCTCCCTCTGAACGCCAACCTGGAGCCCCTGCCGCCGACGCACCAGCCCCCTCCCCGGCACACCCGGACCGAGCCTGTCTGTGGACCTAACGGGTCGAGTGCTTTGTCCTGATAATCTCCATACCAGTCGTTGCACCACTGAGACACGTTCCCGAGCATGTCGAACAGACCGTATGCATTCGGCTTGAATTGGCCCACTGGAGCCGTGAATCCATACCCGTCCGCTGCCTTGATGCCGTCCACAGCGCCTGTCGCTTTGCGATAGTTTTCATCTGCCACGTTGGCGTATTTTGCCAAGTCCTCCTCGTCGTCGCCAAAAAAGTAACGTGTCTGCTTTTCCACCCCTCCACGACAGGCGCGCTCCCACTCCGCCTCCGTCGGCAGACGATAACCACGCGGGTTCGGGACCAGTTCCCACGCTTCCTTTACCTTTTGGTAACTTTCTGGCAAGCCGTCCTGACGGCTTAACCAGTTGCAAAACGCTACCGCGTCGTTCCAACTGACCAGAACAACGGGATGGCTTTCCGCTTGAGGAAAACCGGGATCTTTCCAGGTGTATTTAGCATCTTTAAGGAATGTACTCTTCGTTGCGTCCCAGCCAACCCCACCCGTTTTATCGGCCTCTCCCTCGGTTTTATACCCGGGGGTATCCTCCACGAATTTCCGGAATTGTCCTCGTGTTACCGCATGCATGCCAAGGAAATAGTCTTTAGTTATCGTTACCTCATGAAGGACTTCATCGTTAGCACGATCCTTCTCACCCTTTTCGCTAGCCGGTGAGCCCATCTTGAACGTTCCCTGTGGAACGCGCACGAACTGCATGCCGGTGGTCTTGCTGATGAATGTGGAAGCGTCGAGTTGAAATTCAGGTGGCTGGAATTTACCCAGGTCCATCACTCTGATCAGTTCGCCAAAAGCCGTTACCAGTACATCACGTTGAACTGTACCACCGTCCAGTCGCAGCGTGGAGAATGCCCTGTTAATTGCCGCAGGAGCTTTTCCCAAGCCTTTGAGAAAATCATCGGGATGCACACCCAACTCAGCAGCGGCGAGTTTAAGGTCAACTTCATCCTCGAAACGTCTTGATAAGACGAAAATTGGCTCGGTAGTACTCAACTTGGTGCCGCTATTCTCGACCGCTTCCCTGAAAAAAGTTTTCTCGACCGCTTCTTTGAAAAGTTTGGCAGATTCACTCAATTTATCGTCGAACTCCTTCTTTTCGGGATAGAGCCGCAGGATCGTAGTCAACTCATTCACCGTGTAACTATTCTTTGCCTTGAGAGCTGCTTCGCGGACCTGATCCACTTTGTTGAGCATGCCCTGGGCATGGCAGGACATGCAAGAAATACCATTGACAACAGTGCGGTCCTTTTGCTTTGGGTCACTGACTACATTGAGCGGTCCCCTGTCGATCCGCTGGCCCTTGCCGTCAATGAGCATGTATGCTTGCAATTTGTTGGGCAGGCTGAAGATTATCTCGCCACCATCGTGTTGAAAGAGTTCTTTGGCGTCGCCGGGTCCGAGCGGGTGCTGGAACAGGTTTTTGCGATCGACTTTTCCAGCGAAGTCATAGCTCTTCCAGTAGGCACCGTATCCCGTCCTGTGCCATTCCAACAAACGATTGTTTTGCGAAACGCCGGAACCGTTGAAGCCCGCCCGCCGAACCAATTCCTTGCGAATGTTCTCAGCCACATCGATGCGAAGCTGAGTCTCTAATTCCTTGTCCGTTTTTGGAAGTTTAAGGATGGTGTGGTAAAGGGGCGGGCGGGCCGCAGCATGCACGAACCAGTCACCCCGGACATACGGGAGATTACATCCTACCTGCTGCGAGCATTTCCTAGCTACCTCGGTGGCATAAACGACACCATAGGGATTGGCTGCCACGATGGATTCCCAGGTTTTCTCATCCCAATCGTAATCGTTCAGGTTGATGCGGAGTATGCTCTTGGTCGGGTCGTTCTTGATGGCCTTCGGCACGACGATATCACGCCCCCATGAGAGGCTGTTGATCAATTTCGAGAGTGCATTGCGATAATTCTGCAACTCTTCATCGGAGAAGCCGGCATTTGACAGATGAGTTAGCGTGTAATATCGGATAAACTTTTGATCGCGCGGATTGAAAGTGTTCAAGTCCGCAAGCATCAACTCAAGCATTTTCGAGGGAGTGACAATTTCGCGCTCAGGGACAGGCGGATTGAAATCGGGAGCGCCTGCTTCAATCCATTCCCTAATAATAACCACATCCTCTTTAGATGGTCGTTGTTTGACATCACCGGGCGGCATTTCTTCCTTGGATATCCGTTGGTAGAGGGGCGAGTCCTTGAGGTTGCCGGGAGTGACATATTTCTTCGCCACGAGGCGTGGCTGTTGGAGGACAAAGCTGAATCCGTTTTCGCCATAGTCACCGTTATGACACGCAACACAATGCTTTTCCAGAACTGCCTTGGCTCTCTTGGAAATCTCATTCTGAGCATTAGCTTTGATCGGGCTGAATAAGAAAACAGCTAAGGTCAGGAAACCACAAATGCTTGTTGGGGAAAGCATGGATCGAGCCTCGGAGTTGTCCAGGTAAAACGGAAATCGAGTGTGTCGCAACGATCTTCTAAAGGTAAACGCAGTGGGATCAGTTTTCTTCGAAGAATCCTGGAAAAAAAGCAAAAAACTCTGTTGGCTCGTTTTAAACCCGGGGAACAGCCATTCTGTCCCTGTCCATGCCACGTCAGTGTCTGACAAGCTTCGGCGGCTTGAAGTAAACACACCACGCAAGCGACACCCATATCATTACTTGAGGATGGTCAACTCGCTGGAATCGAGGACTTCAAATTCGAGTTCTTTGGTTTTGCCGTTGTATTTGTAGAGTGCTTTGCCTTTCTTGATGAGATCCACCCATTGAATGGTGGCAGTTCCGCTGTTGTTGAGAACCACCTCCACCGATCGGGTAACCTCCTCCTTATCTCTCAGCAAGACCGTGTCTTTCTTCGAGAGTGTTTGCTTGATCCCGGCCGTCACGTCCACAAGCCCAAATCCCACGCTTGCTGACGCAGACGCCTCCAACTTTGCAGACTCGGAAAGCACTATTTGCCGCTGGATCGTGCGACTGCGTGTAATCTGATACTTGGTCCCCGGATCGCCGCGCACAACCTCCTTGAGGGCGTCACGCCGGATGATTTCCGGCTCGATACTCGCACCAGTGATGGAGGCAAGCGGCTCGCCTTCTTTGACCGTGCGGATATCGACTGCAATGTGATCGGCAATCAGAAAATCGTAGTGACTGTACTGGACGGTCACGTTGAGTTCCGCTCCTGGAGTAGCCTGGAACTCCTGTTTTTTAGAATGAGTTTTGTACCTGCCACTAACGAATTCAACCGTGTTCTTTCCATTCGGCATGGATGGGAAGGAAATAACCACGGATTCGCCACGTTCTGCCTCTCCGACCTTATTGTTGTTCACCAGCACGTCGAGCGAGCTTGTTTCAGAACTGTTAGGCGTATACACCGTCATTTTGACGTGATCGGGAGGAATGTCCTTGGGCTGGCGGTTGCAGCCAAACATGGGCAGCAAAACCAACACGATGAGTGCATCCACTAATCGCTGTTTCCCGTTTTTCATAGCGGCTTCCTCAGACGGCAGGGAGACTGGTCTCCCCGACGGCGGATCAGCAAGGAATGATAGTTACGCTACTTGCCAAATAGTATTCCCGCTCGACCGCCAATGATCTTCACAAGGTAAACGGTGAGAGATTCGTTTTCTTCGGGGACAGCCAAATAATTTCCAAAAATCTTGTCTCCATCAAAGCGGGAAGAGTGATCAAAAAAAACCGAATTGGGGATTTTCAGAAAATCCCGAGCGGGCTGAATCGTCTTTATTTCTTGAATTCGGGGGCACCGGCTTCGATCCACTGCTTGATGATTGCAATGTCATCGACGCTTGGTCGCTGCTTCACTGGCTTGCCGTCAGCGTCCATCGCCGGTGGCATCACCTCATCGACGATCTGCTTGTAAAGTTTCGATCCCTTTGCATCGCTCGGGACGACCTTTTTGGTTGAAAGCAGCCGGGGTTGGTTCAGGACGAAGTTGAATCCACCTTCTGCGCTGTCGCCCGCCCCGTGGCAACGGTAGCAGTTGGTTTTAAGGATCGCCTGTGCTTTCTGAGCGAGTTCGGCCTTGTCGGGTTCCGCGTTCGTGGATCGCGGGCCAATCATCGAGACTCCCAGCACGAAAGCGAACCCGAAAACAATTCGGCAAATCATGGTCAAGAGCCTCCGAAAGGGGAATCCGACAATGTGCGAAATAAAGTGGGCATTTTTGCAATCGGAGATTTAAGATACCGACTCGGCTAAAAGAACACAATAGTGTACCACACAATAGTGTGTAGACCGAACGGCTCAGTTCTAGTGGAGTGGCTCAACTCAATCAAAAGCGAGTTGAGCAGTGCATCCCCTTACACAACATTTCGGCATTGTTTTGCGTCGCTTGCGCGAGGCAGCAAAACTCTCCCAGGAAGACTTGGCCTCCCAAGCCCAATTGCATCGAAATTATGTAGGATTGCTTGAGCGTGGAGAAAGAACGCCCACGATTCTGATTGTCGATCAGCTCGCGAAGGCTCTCGGTACGACGATGAGTAAATTGCTGCGGAAGGTTGAGGACGAAACGAACAAATAAAATGGGGTTCTGCTCATGGGCAGTCAGATCGTGATTCGCTCCACTTCGTCAAGGGAAAGCTTATCATCTCGCCTGTCGTAGAGCTTGGTAGTGCGGGCACTCTCGTGGTTGGCAAGTTGCTGGGCCTTTTCCAGAGTTCCACCATTGGTCAGGTAATTCGTGATGCCGGTAGCCCGGAAAGTGTGGCAGCCGATGGCTGTCTCAATACCTGCGGCTTTCGCTCTCCTCCGAACCATTTCGTAAACATCCCGACGGGTCATGCCGTTCAGGGTTAGTAGTTTCGTCTTGCCAAGGGATGTTCGGAAAAGCGGGGTTCTCTTCTGTTCCCACAGACCAGCCAGATCGAGATAGGCGTCAAGGTAGTCTTCGAGTTTGTGATGGCAGGGTATGTCGTGCAACTTTGATCCCTTCTCGTGCAACCTGGCCCACCAACGTTTTCCCTGCGGGAAATAATCTTCGACGTTCATTGCCACCATCGCGCCGACCCGGGCGAAGGTGTAGACCATGAGCCCGATGATCGCCCGGTCACGGAGTCCAACGATATCCGAAGTGTCAATGCTGTCGAGCAGTTGGCGGGCCTCCTCGGTATCAAGGACCGGCGTTTTGCCTTTCTTGACCGAGTATCTCGGCCCTTTCACCGGTGCAGCCGGATTCGTCTCGACGACCTGGCTGACCACGAGATAGTCGAATACTTCTCGGATGGCGGCGAGGGCCTGTTTCACGGTCGGTATAGATCGTTCACGCCCGAGAAGCTCGATAAATGCTGCGACGTGAATTGGTTTTAACTGGTTGAGCTGTGGCCCGGTGGTCTCAACCCAGGCGAAAAACTTCCTGACGGCGCGCAGATACGCGATTCTCGTATTCGCATTGCGGATGGTCGCACCAAAGAACTCGATGAACTTTTCTTCAGCTTTCGAACCTGCTGCTCGAACAACATCCGGTACGAACTGATGGGCATCTGTCCCAACAAGCTCTACGGACCGATTGAAAACGATCAAATCTCCAGACATGTTAACTATTCAAATGTTCAAACTCCGTACCCGGAATAGCCGGACATAACGTCCTTTATGTACCACTAAGATACCGGCAGCGCAATATCCATTCTTCGGTCGCTACCATCAGGTATTCCCAAGTGATCGGTTTTTCTGGAGCGAACGGTTTCGACAACGGAACAACTGCTTGCTCCCCACAGTCAGACAGGGGGCGGATTATTCAACCAGTTTCGCAACACCTGTCGAGCCATCCGCCACAGTTCCTCGTGTAATTCCCTCTCGTTCCACCACGGCGGGTCCCACCCGAAGGAGAGGTCTTGATCCAAGGTCATAAGTTCGCTTCCATGAAGAATGCCTGATCGGAGATCGTACATCTCGTTTCGCCGAGCCTCTAGTGAAGCACCCGGCGCGTAGCGTTCCAAGAAAGTCCGGAAACGGCCTGTAGAACCTGGCCCCCGCGCGTTGATGAGCGACTCGACGGCTGATACAAGTGCAGAGAATGATGCGGACATCGACATGTTCCACTGACGTGATGCCATGTCGAGCCAATATGCAGAACGGTTGAATTCCTCCCGCCTTCTTGGGTGGAGTTGCCGATAACGGCAGATCGAATCATCAAGGTCCGATGGAACGCGCAGACCGCGACCGTCGATTCCTCGCACCTCTTTGAAGTACCGGTCGGCAGGGATCACCTCAAGCTGCTGTTCCGTCATCGGGGATGGTGTATCGAGGAAAACTTCTCCCATCCCGGCGAAATAGAAATTCTGAACCCACCGGACTTCGCCCAGGCCACCACTGTCTTGGTGGATACAGCCCCAGAAGTGGCTTCCGCGGCTGGGTTGCAAGTTCGTCCTTCCTGCGAGCAGAACATTGAGAAGCAACGTTAAGTGGCGGAGTTCTCGCAGTCTACGGTGATTGGTGATTGGCCAAACTTCGCTGAACTGGATCGGAAATTCGAGAATGAATGGGTGCTCCGCCATCTCAAAAGATGCCTGCGGAGCGCTGGGGTGCGGTGGCAGGATTTGCACTCCTGAACGTTCTCCTCGCCAAGACCCGTGGACGCGGTAGCTGCTAAAGGCGTAATCCCGGCCGATCTTCGTTGGACCAACTAGGATTGAGTTCTCGATCTCATTGGCGATATGGTCCCATTCAGAGGCATTGAAAGCGTGACCTGGCTCGATGCGCGCTATTCTCCGGTTGCAGAATGTAAGGATGACGCGGCACGACTCCCTGGCCAACGGTAGGTGAAGCCGGTCAGGGTCATTGCCAATGCCGTCGTACTGCCCTGGGCTACCGATTCGCTCTGCCAATAGAATCCGAAGCTCGTGTGGGTCAAGTTGACTCCATGATGGTCGGAGTAGATTCGGCGGCATACCACACCTCGAAGGTCTGCGAATTTGGTTCCTTAAACCACATCTACAACTGACACATGCAGGTGCATTTGGGTTCGCTGTTGTAAGGGAGGGTGTGGGAACCGTAGGTTTCAACAAAGATAATAGCTGTTTTGATGGCTCGCAATTAGCACGAAAAAGCGAGGAAGAAATCGCAGGAAAGTTGTCGCACTTTTTGCCGCCACTTCGTTACTTCTCCGTGAGCATGACCAATTTGACCAATCGAGGTGGCAACATGTCGATTGAAGAAGCACGGCAAAAAGTCAACCCGCGAACCCTTCGGCGCATAAACCCGGATCATCGCAAACGTGACACACCTGAATACCTCACCTACCTTTCCTGGCTCGGAAACGACATGGCAATCCGTGGACAACGCCAGGATGTGCTGGTATGCGCTGACCCCGATAAAGTAGATCGAGTGCTTGACGGCCAAACTCGGTGTGATGCCGCCGGTTTTCGTGGGCTGGATGTCTGGATTCGGCGAATCGCAGTCGGAAGCCTTGGGGAGCAAATTAGCGAAACCTACCTGGGAAACTCGGCCCATCGCGATTTTGATAGTGTGGAGGAGATGGCGTATTGGCAGGAGTTGATAGTCGCCAATAATTGGACAAGAAATCAGTTGGCGAAGGCGATAGGGAAATCGGAATCGATCATCAGCAAAAGGCTTTCACTTCGCGCAAAAGCAACCGAGCATGAACTTGCAATGCTGGTAGAAAAAGACGAAAAGAAACGCCTCCCAATCCGCGCTTTGGAGGCGCTCGTGCGACATTTCGCCAATCCAGCAGACAGAAAACCGTGGATCGAAAAAATGCTTACCGGGCTGCTGACGTGTGACAGCTTGGAAGGGGAAATGGCTAAACTCAAGGTCCGCAACAAGGTGAAAAAGCCAAAGAAGGTGAAAATGAAACTTCCGAACGGCAGCGTCCTCATCTTTCAGGATGACATCGACAAGGAGAAACTGGCTGGTGACATCAGCATGTTGGACTCCCTCAAAAAGCGGGCCGACAAAGACGGCCTACCCTACTCGGTCATGCCAAGTCTAATCGTGAAGTGAATCCCGAAAACCTCGAATCAGCGTTTGGCCCTTGAGGGCTTGGTAGGAGACTGCGCGTGTTGCTTCACGGTGAATTCAAGCGGGCTGTTGCCACTCAGCGGGGAAACAACCATGAGTCAGAGCGACAAACAAGTATTGATCCTGCTCGCAGTGGCCGCATTTCTGTTCCTGCTTTTCCGCCGTCGGCCCTGGCGCGGTTCTGGAAACGCTCACGGCACGGCACGTTGGGCTTCGGAATATAACCTCCAATCCTCCAGAATGCTTTCCGGTAAGGGTCTAATTCTCGGGCGTACCACGCGACGCGGCAAATTGATTCGTATATCGAACTATCAGCATTTTTCGGTGTTCGCACCAACTGGTGCTGGCAAGGGCGTCAGTTTTGTAATCCCAACGCTGCTCGATTACCGGCGCGGGTCAGTTTTCGTGTTCGATCCGAAGGGAGAACTGTTCAAAACCACAGCGCGGGCACGCACGGCAATGGGGAATCGAATTATCCGCATCGACCCGTTTGGACTCTGTGGACCAGGGGGTGACACCTTCAACCCATTATCCGCCATACCTCGTGGGCCGATGCTGATCGACGATGCAAGGGCCGCAGGCGAAGCAATGATCGTGCGCCCTCCGGATGGAGAACGCGATCCGTTCTGGAATAACTCGGCGGCGATGTTGTTCACGGCAATGATCGCGGCAACGCTTCTGCTGATGGATGAGGAAAGCCGCAATCTCAGCACCGTGCGCGAGATGATTACCGACCCGACGATTTTCAAAGAAGTGGTCAGACGGCTTCAGGGGCTAGGTGGCATTCCCGCACGCCTTGGAAACCAACTTGCCCGCCAGTCCGAATCGGAGAAAGAATCGGCGGGTGTGCATTCTACCGCCAATACTCATTCCAGTTTCCTTGACAGCGAATTGGTCGCGTCTGCCGTCAACACCAGCAGCTTTTCCGCCGATGTGCTCTTGTCGCCAGGAACCACGATTTATTTCGTCTTGCCAGTCGAACAGCTTGATGCCCAGCGTAATTTCCTTCGGCTGATTGTCTCAACCCTCCTCCGGCATGTCATACGGCATGGCGTGAAGAGAGGCGGTGAAGTTCTTTTCCTTCTCGATGAAGCCGCTTCATTTGTCACCGGGCTTGAGGCTCTGTCTCAGGCGCTTGTTCTCGGTCGAGGAAGGGGTATCAAGCTTTTTCTTCTCTGGCAATCGGTCGAGCAGGCACAAGTCGCTTTCAAAGACAGGCCGAATCTCGTGAGCGACAACTGTGATGCCCAGGTATATTTCTCAGTCAATTCATTTCCGAGTGCCGAACTGATCAGCAAGAGATTGGGCACCTGGACGATGGTTACAGAAACGGCGAATGAGAGTCAATCCAGCAGCAAATCATCTGCATCCGGGACACAGGGGCCGCATTTCCAGAACGGTTGGGCACGAAGTTTCAATTATTCAGAGCACGGAAGAGCCTTGCTTGACCCTTCGGAAGTTTTGCAACTGAGCGGCGAATATCTGATTGCCTTTATCAAAGGTACACCGCCAATCCTGGCGCGCCGCATCAAGTATTACGCTGATCCAGCATTTCGGTACATTCGATTGTCGAAAACGCTTCGCCTGCTCCTCTGTTGGCTAGTTTTGGCGACTCTATTCGCCGTTCTGATCTGGGGCATTTCAGCCCCTAACCCCTGACGAAAGGAGATGGCGTGAATGATCCCCAAAAGAGATCTCTGCTCCAGCAACTCCGGGAGAGCGCGCCTGCGCAGGCGTTGGATAAGGGTATCGAGGCCACCGATAAGTTTCTTGGCACAAGCGGCAAAGCCTGGCTTGCCAATGGGCTCGACGAGCTTCGACAAGCGGTTGCCTTGGGTGGCGCGCAAATCCAGGCAGGAAACAACCCCGGTTTGTGGGGAACGATTACCACCGGTGAAGCAACCGCAGAACGCATGGGCGATCTTTCGCTCGACGATCTCCGCGGTTACGCGGCTGCTCGTTCCAAGGAAGCTTCTCTGGCACAGACTCGTGAACAGGATGATAGAGAAAGGGGCCAATGATGGCGGCAACTAATTGTGTTCAGTATCTCGATTCGCCTCAGGTTCCTGACCGCTCAATTGAATTAGGAAACGATAGCCGCGCTTTCGTCTGGGTGACTTGCCTCGTCGGTCTGCTGGTATTCGTGATCTGGCGGCGACGCAGGCACATTGCTCGCAATCTACCCGCCTGAAAGAGATTATTACCTGGTTACCATCAACCTCTTTTGGAGTCAGTTATGAACCTGTTTGCTAGCGGAGATAATTCGGGTCTCGTCGCCCTATTCGTCTTCGGCGGGATCGCTTACTTGGCTTATCACGCCTACATATTTTTTTGCCGCCCGGAACAATGGGAGGAAATGCAGCGACGCAAGCATGAGCGTGAGATGGCAAAAGCCGAAGAACGCAAGGCAAAAGCGGGCCGAATTGCTGGTGGCTTAGTCGGTGGGATTGCCAAGGCAGTTCTCGGTGCTGCAATCAAGGGCCGACATCACTCATAGCCCTCATCCATCCAATTTCCGAACAGATTGGCGCACATGGACGCGCGATTACCCCACGGACGGGGCGCTGCCTTCCCCTTTCATCTCTACAACTGAATCGAGGATGCAATGGCACTGTATCGCGAACATTTCGCTGAGGATGTCGCGGCTGCTTCCGCGAGTGTTCTGTGTAACCTTTTGCCAGATTTTCTGAATCGGAAACCGCAAGAGATTTACCAAACGTTGAAGGCTCATGTGGGAACAGCTATTCGGGCATACTGTGATAGCCTGCAAGCTTGGGGATTGAAGCCTCCATTGGAAAACGCAACAACTGTTCAGATCGCAAGTCTCACCGAGCTTCGCGAGAAGATAAACAGTGTTCACCAGTTAGCGGGGCCAGAGCTACGCAAATTCATCGACACATACGATTTTCCTTTTTCAACGATGAGCGCAATTCTTGCCTTCGGACGGCGACTCGTGAAGGACGTTATCGACGCCAAGGAGTTGGCTGCAAAACTTTGTGAACGCACGGAAACAAAGGCCGTGAATGGCGAACAGGGCTCAGAAATTAACCGGGCCGGATGCTAAAGAGACACCGAGGGGCGCAATGCTTACCGTTCAACTGGCTGCTGAAAAAGCAGGAGTGTCGAAAAGCCTTGTGTACATATGGGTAGAAAAAAACGTCCTTCCTCATTTCCGTTTGGGCAAGCCGGGATCAAGAGGAACCATCAGGATTGACGAGAGCGATTTGAAAACGTTTCTTGACTCACTCAAGCGAGCAAAAAGGCCGAAGGAATCCCCTCCTCCGGCACATCGAACGAATGGCATCTTTCGGCACATTAACGTCCGTTAATGGACCTCTTCAAAGCATTGAGCAAATGCTCGCCATCATCACTGATGCCTTCATAATGCTTGCACAACATGGCAGCGTCCTTGTGTCCCAAAAGGCTGGCGACAGTGATCGGATCGAAACCTTCCTTCAGTTTTCGTGTCGCAAATGCGTGGCGAAGATCGTAGGCGGCGAAGCGGGTGCCTAGCTTCGCCTTTAACCTGCCGAAGCGACAGTTGACGGCACAAACCTTCCATTCATTGCCATCAACGTTACGGAACAGTTTCCCTGTTGGATGTTTTTGTTTCAGGCGAATGATGATGCCCTCAGCCTTGGGCGAAAGATAGATGACTCGCCAGCGACGCTTGCCCTTGGCCTCCTCCGCAGGGATTTCGATTCGGTGATGTTCGAGACGCACATGACGTGCCTCGATGTGGCGGGCCTCCTGCGGGCGGCAACCGCTTTCCCAACTGAAAGCCAGAAGATCGTGGAACGGGTCTTTCGGTTTAACCAGAGCGATCAGGGCGGCAAAGTCTTCCGGCTTTAGTTTGCTCTCCCGCTTTTTTGCCTGTGGCTTTTCGACCCCGCGAACCGGGCTGAAGTCCATGTAGCCAAGCTTTGCAGCCCAATTGAATGGCCTGGTTAAGGCGACGATGGCCCCTCGCCTCTGATTTGGTCCCCAGGTCGGCCATTTGTCGAGGTGTTCGACGATGTGGAAAGGACGGAGAGAGACGGCAGGCATTGCTGCCGGCATGGGCAGGAAGTCAAGGAACAGTTGGATGTGCTTCTGGTACCACTCGTAGGAACGTGCAGAGCGATGCTTCAGGCACCAGTCGAGGTATTTCTCAAAAACCTCAGCGACGGTCAGGCCGGGAGATTCACTGGTTGGAATGACGGCATGGGCATCGGGTGTCGCCGGTGCTGAAAGCAAAGTGTGAAAAGCCTGATCGATTGATACCGGAATGACCCACCTGCCCTTTCGCTTCTGGGGTGGTGGTGCATCGGTTGGATGATTGCCTAGTGATTGACGCTGGCCGTTCAGAATTGTGTACCAGCCGTTTCGTTCGGGCCAGTACCAAGGAGAAGGTTTCCGAGCCATGAATGGAACCTCAAAAAGCCAAGGTGGGTGCCCCACGGCGGCCTTCGGGTTGCCTCACGCCCTCGCCAGTTCCAGCTGGCGGGGGCGTTACCATTCATTACCACGATTCCTTACCATACTACACTCAAGGAAACGCAAGAGTTTCAAAAATCCCTTGTTTTCCAGAGTGGGCAGTCCCGGGCTTGAACCGGGGACCTAGCGATTTTCAGTCGCTCGCTCTACCAGCTGAGCTAACTGCCCAAACGTCACGTATTTATAAAGAGGCTGGCAAGGCACGTCAACTACTCCAGACACCGAATTCAGTCCGGGCCGGCTCCTGCCACTGGATTGAAGAATCTCGCAAGTCTGACCATCACGCCTGTCATGGTGCAGAGCCCGGTGGCGATCACGATCGCGGAAATCGTTCCCGATTGGGCCAGGAATGCGAATAATTCCGGCCCCCAAATGACCTTTGGCTGCTTCGGCACATCCTCGCGGCGTAACAATTTCATCTCCTCCTCCAACGGTTTCGACTCCACTTTCCGCGTTTTCTCCACATGCTCCTCAGGCACCACTTCAGCCGCGTGAACGTCATACGCCGTTGTATCCTCATCCTCCTCCGTCCAGGCGCGGCTTCGCTCGATCTCCCCGGAACGAGGCCGACGTCTGTGCGGTTTGAAGTCTTCCATCGGTACCGGTTCGGATGCCGAGTCATCCTTTGAGGACGATTCGTCTTCCGTTTCGACCACCTCTGCCTTGATTCGCTTCTTGGGTTTCGGAACTGGCTCGTCCTCGAACTTAACGTCGTAACCGCTCAACTCGCCATCGTAAGGAGTGTTGATGGGAGGCAAATCAGTGGGTTGCGTGAAGACCTCTTCCGTTTTTTCCTCAATGCTTTCCAGAGTCTCGATAAACGTTTTGGTTTTCTTTTCTTTCTTTTCCGAAAATAGACTCTTGGTGTACCGCAGTGCGAATGCCAGGCGGCCAATCACCCGGGCATACATCAAACCCGCCACCACCATCAAGGGAGCACCCGCGAAAAGTAATCCCCAGGCTTCCTCGGTCAGAAATGCCCATTTGAAACCAACGGCGAACACGGCAAGGACTGGAATTGAAACCAGCAGAAACCCAATCATCACTAACGGTTTTTGCAGCAGGCGGGCAAATACATCCGGAACCAACGGATACCACATCGATGTGGCACTCAGTGACGACAACTGGCTGATCGGGTAGCAAATCCAGAAGACTGCAAGTGGAATTGCCAGCTTCCACCAGACCGAATCCATTCCGGCAGTCACTGCCCGGCCAATGAAGTAAGCCGGGCCAAGCCAGAGACCCACCAGCCATCCCATGTATGCCAACTTCCAGGCGTTGTCGAGAATCGGTTCGCTGAACCAAGTGACTTCCTTCGCACCGACGCCGGTGCTTTCCATGACTGTGAGATAATAATGTGCGGCGAACATCAGGAAGACGAAACCCAGGATCACGCTTGCTGCAAGAACTGGGACGAATAAGACGGCGCGGAGGTCCATGAAAGTCCTGGGCAAGATCTGAATTATTGACCGTTAGAGAGGACGCTTCCCACCGAAAGTGCTTTCACTGGATGCAATCGAATAGTACGATTCACGCCGCGGAGACCATCACACAACTGCCAGTTCGAGCGACAACCGTTTTGCTTCGTCCGCAAACTTCCTCACATCCTGGGTAATTCGCATCGAACAGAACTTCGGTCCGCACATCGAACAGAATTTCGCGCTCTTGAACACTTCTTGCGGCAACGTCTCATCGTGCATTTTACGGGCTGTCTCGGGATCGAGACTCAACTCGAACTGGCGGTTCCAGTCGAACTCGAATCGAGCCTTGCTCAGCTCATCATCCCGAACGCGGGCATTTTTCCGGCCGCGAGCAATATCGCCGGCGTGGGCGGCAATCTTGTAGGCGATCACACCCTGGCGCACATCGTCTTTGTTCGGCAAGCCGAGGTGCTCTTTTGGAGTCACGTAGCAGAGCATCGCGGCTCCTGCCTCGGCTGCAAGAGCAGCGCCGATGGCACTCGTGATATGGTCGTAACCCGGAGCCACATCCGTGACCAGTGGTCCGAGGACATAGAACGGGGCATCGTAACAGAGTTCCCGCTCCTTCTCGATGTTCATTTTCACGAGATGCATGGGGATGTGCCCAGGTCCTTCAATCATCACCTGGCACCCGTATTCCCAAGCCTTCAGAGTCAGTTCGCCGAGCGTCTTGAGTTCCGCAAATTGCGCGCTGTCGTTGGCATCGGCAATGCTTCCGGGACGCAGTCCATCTCCGAGACTGAACGTCACATCGTAAGTGCGCATGATTTCGCAGAGTTCGCCGAAATGCGTGTACCACGGGTTCTGCTGATGGTGCGCCACCATCCAGGCAGCCATTAACGATCCGCCCCGGCTGACGATTCCCGTGACGCGGTCCCTGGTCAGTGCAACGTATTCCAACAACACGCCAGCGTGGATGGTCATGTAATCGACGCCCTGCTTGGCCTGGTGTTCGACCATGTCCAGCAACATGCGTGGAGTTATGTCTCGTGGATCTTTGACCTGCTGGATGATCTGATAGGCTGGGACAGTTCCAATAGGCACTGGTGAGGCATCGATGATTGCCTGGCGAATGCCATCGATATTCCCACCGGTGGAGAGATCCATCACCGTGTCAGAACCTAGCTGGACTGCCGTTTCGAGCTTTTCCAGCTCATCCTCAACGCGTCCCGTGACTGCGGAATTGCCGATGTTGGCGTTGATTTTGCAGCTCGAGGCCACGCCAATACACATCGGCTGGAGTTTCTTGGTCAGGTGCACTTTGTTGGCGGGTATTACCATCCGTCCGCGGGCAACCTCGGAACGGATCAACTCCGGCTCAAGGTTCTCGCGGCGAGCGACGTATTCCATCTCAGGGGTAATCGTCCCCATCCGTGCGGCTTGAAGTTGGGTCATGCTTTCGTTTTATCCTGCAATACCGGACTGTCAACGAGACGGCCCGGGAGTCTTTACAGATTCCCGGGCCGGGCTGCCGCGTCCCCCCCACGGCAGAACGATCGCTTTAGACATGCGAATCAAGAGATCAGAACCTTAATCCGGCTCGGAGCAAGACGTTTATGCTTTGGATATCGCCGGGCACCGGAGGCGCGAGATTCGTCCAGTCGTATCCGTACTGCACTTGCACACCGGTAAAGAAGATCATCGAGCCGAGAGGCACTTCGAAATCAGAGTGGAGTTCCAAAAACATTCCCAGGGTCGTATTCTGCCGGCGGAAGTAACCGAACGGATTGGCGGTAGGCACCAGGTCCACGTGTGCCGTGCCCCACCTGCCACCGATCTCGTAGCCAACTCTCAAGTTCCAGGACTTTTCGGCACCTGTTGCACCCGGACCCCACAGCCACCAATCACGTCCAAAGGCGTAGTTGAAATTCGTCCGATCGATATCGCGAACAATCACATTCGTTAACACATCGGGTTGCTTTACTGTTGCTCCAGTTGTCGGGTCCGATGTATTGGGCTGTCGGACATCCAAATTCAGAGCAGATACTTGATTGCCGCGGTTGTACTGATAACTCACGCCCAGATCCGCGGTCCATGCCGCCGTGTGATCTTGATTGAAAAACAAGGTCCTGCCGCCACCGCCCACCATCCAGCCGACTTCGAGACGATGCACGAATTGCCCATTCCCGAATGGTATTGTTGGGCCTGTATCCAAATAAAATTCCTGGCCAATGCGGCCATCGTGGCCCATTGGTCCACAACATCCCAACAAATCGCTATCTGTTGGCCCAGGGTACGATCCTTTCGGAACACTCATGATCTGCTGTGGCGGCGGGAGAGGTTGGCCCGTCAAGGTTGTGAAAGGACTGGAATCTTCGCCTGCAACGTGTTGAATTGGAGTAACCACGCGATCCAAGCCAGTGGAACTCATTGCCGCGGCCGGACGTCCGGGTGGCAGCACAGTCCCCGGCATCGGATACTGATTCGTTTGCATCCCAGGATCCTGTCCGTAGGGTGCAACAGAGGGAATCAGGTCCGAATATGGCCGCGGCGCTGGATACGGATTGGGCATATACTGGGCGGTAGCCGGACCAGCGGTTAACACCAATAGCAAAACTCCAGGTAGGAATCGCTTGGTCGTCATACGCCCCTCACCCGACCGGGCGCAATTGCGCCTCAGTCGTGAACCGACTAAATCGTGTTCTCGTGATGTTAGATCGACCACGTTCACGACGGACTTTAACGCCTTGTCCGGTTGTGCTGAAAATGACGCATATTTAGGCAAGCTGGAGTTTCTCGATAATCCGGATCTGGTGAGAATTCATGATCGAACTTCGCGACCTGGATGTTGCCAAAAGATACATCGTTGAGGGGCTTTGCCTCCAGCGAGCGGTGCAACCGGCCGTTGGAACCGTCCGCCCGGCTCTCGAATGGGCCATGGAAGTGGTTTCAGGCGGCCATCCACTTCCGCCGATTGGGTTCGTTGCCGATGTCGGACATATTGCCTTTGGAGCCGATAGCGAGCATCGAAGCAAGGAAATGTTGCCGGTTCCGGGTTGGCCCCCTGCCCTGGCTCGCACTTATGAGGATCACGTACTTGGGAAGCTGTATTCGGATTGGATGTTCGAACGTGCGGCTGATGCACTGAGAAAATACAACGGAAAAGATCGAACCAAAGGATTGAGTTACGTCTTGAATCAGATTCGCGATCGAGCCGGCATCGACGGTGTCGCACTTCCACCCGCAGTGATTCGGAACCTCTTGGCAACCAATCCGGAAGATATACTCTCCAACGGTTGGGACACCTTGATGAGGGATGGACCTTCAGAACTGCAAATCCGCCAGTACGAGGAACTTGCAGCCATAGGCAGACGTACGTCCGATTTTCTCGTCAAGGAGGATGTCGATGCCCTCGAGGATCGCTCAGCTCTGGGAGACATGGGGCAATATGTCGCACTACGCCAGATACGTCAGACGACATCGCGAATTGAATCCCGCCTTCCAGTCCGCCCCGTGAAGCCGCTCGTGGGCCGGAGGGAAGTTCCCACCCGGATACTCGATGAAGACCAGTACCCGGTTGGCGGGTACACATCGATCTCCACTCGGGGATCGATTGAAAGCCTCCTCCATTCTCAACTCGCCTATATGGAGAAAGAAACGCCGGATTTGTTCGACATGAAATACGTCCGCGATGAACTCTTCTATTACTCGCGCGATGAGAACCAGTTTCTCAGACGCAGGCGGGCATTTGTTTTTGTGCTTTACCCGGACCTGATCGCTGCGCGATTCAAGGATCCGGAATTACCGCATCAACGGATTGTCATGATTCAGTCGGTCATACTGGCATTGATTCATCGCATTTCTGAATGGTTGAACACCGATGCTATACGCTTTGAGGTGTTGTTCGTTCAAGATGGAGAGAAAAAGCCCTTGGCGGAGGAGGCAACCCTGATGCAGTTGCTTCTGCGCGAGCCGATCGAACGCGGTGATGCGGCGATTATGTGGCTACCCGACAGACCTGCCGCGGTTGCTTTCTTGCACAACCTCGGCCGGCAGATGCAAGTTCATTGCCTGCTGGCAACAACCGAGCCTCTGGAACTCGAAATGGAAAACGTTGCCATATCGGAGCTCGTTGTCGATGCTGCTTTGCCGCAACTGGGTGAAGGAGATGGCATAGTCGCTGCAATGGAAGGGGAAGATGCCTTTGATGTCTGGCAGGAAACTGTCCTCAGGATCTTGCAGTTGTGGGTTTGATGCTGATGGCTTGTCGTCAATTCAGTATCCCGTACACCATACATCGCCGTCCGAACCAAGGAAAGAATTCCAACGTAACGTTGATTAAAGGTCGATAGTCCGACTCGCACTCAACCAGGCTTCGCCTCATGACTTCGTGGATATCAGATCCTTCCATTCTGCTCGCGGGCATCCTGCTGGCTTTGATTCAGTTCATCGCCGCCTTGCCCTGGTTATGGGTCGTGGATCCGAAAGGCTTTCGCGAAACGGCAGCCAGCGGCACTTTGATGGCATACGTTGGCGGTGGACTTCTGGTAGTTGGGGTAATAATCGCCTCATTATTAGGCTATAAGAGCGATAGTCAGAACCTGATGTTCAATGGCCGGTATATTTATGGAGCGGTCCTTCACCTTCAAATTCTGATCGACCTGTTCCTGGCTTTCCCCTATCTGGTCATGCTCGTCTGGCCAAAGGGTGGAGTTGTGGCATTCGCGGCGTATCGGGAAGCTTGCCGTCAACCGATGTTTTGGATCATCTTGGCGCTGGCGAAACTAGCCATTTGGATCGCTGTTGCCTTCCCGTATTTCACGTTTGGCGACGACTACAAGATGATGAAGCAGATCGGATTCGATGTTGTCATGCTCGCGGCGATTCTGTTCGGAGTTATTGCATCCAGCATGTCGATCAGCGAAGAGATTGAAGGCCGCACGGCGGTTACTCTGATGAGCAAACCAGTCAATCGCAGACAATTCCTCATCGGCAAGTTTTTGGGCATCCTGCTGTCGTGTCTCATGATGTCACTTTTTCTCGGGTGGACTTTGAATTATGCCTTGAGAGCCGCGCGAGAATTCGACCCCATCAACAATAGTGCGGACCCTATCGACCCATTCAGTAAAGGGCCGGATAAAGTCGTCGATCCAATGACACTGGAAGCCCAGAAAGTGGTAGTTCCTCTTTTCGAGAAGCCCGCACCATCAGCTCAAGGGAAAGCGGTTGCCCGCGGAGTTGGATTGTGGTTCTCGGATACGTTCGCCCACACATTGGGAATACTTTTGGGATTCGGTCAGGTGATGATTCTTGTGGGGATTGCTTGCGCTCTTGCCACGCGAGTTTCATTCGTGGCGAATTTGGTTCTCTGTCTGTTGATCTATTTCCTCGGTCACCTGGCGCCAGTGATCGTTCAAGTCACGGAATCGACTACTGGTGGGGGCGTTGGAGTCGGCTTGATTGGCTTCCTCGGCAAACTCTTTAATGTTTTGCTGCCCTCTCTTGAGTTTTTCAACATGGGACCAGCGATCATTCGCGAAGCTCCTCTCAATCTCTGGTCTTTTGCGGTTTATGTTCTGACTGTTTTTGGCTACTCGGCCATCTATACCGCTATTGCATTGCTGGTCGGCTTGCTGCTGTTTGAGGATCGAGATCTGGCATGAGTGCGCAATTTAACCCTTTCTTCATGGCGGAAACCATTTCCCAGTGACGATTCTACTAGCTCTTTCACTTCAAAGTCTGATACTCTCATAATAGGGCGTTGGTCCGCCTGAACTCATTGAAAACGACCTTGGTCCAAGTCGCCGAGGAGGTTGATGTGGATACCGCAGCATTCAACCGGATCCGAATTGACTTTATGAAAACTCCCGTCGAGAAGTCGGGAGCCATAATCAGTTCGATTGGTGCCGCTCTTAGCTATCTTGCCTTGTTGGTCCTGTTATACCTTTTCATGGATCTGGTCAGCTCGCAGGGCCGAATTCCTGAATATGCACAACTCAATCCTGCCCGCCAGAGCGAATTCGCGAACGAATGGGCGAGCCGCAACGAAAGCGCCCGATTGAACGCCGTGAGGCGGTTGCCGGGTTCCGAAGCCGAGTTGAAACGCATTGCGGACCCGGAAGTGAGCCCTGCTCCCACTCCACAAGAATGGGAACTGCGCTGGCAAGCCAACGTCTATCTGACACTGAATGAGCGAGTCAGTGCCGCGTCAGCGGATGCATTCTTGCCCGAGAGGGCGAGCGACAATTCCAGACTCGCCGAGACATCCGGAGAACCACCCCGATTCGGTGTGTTGAGCCTCATCGTTCGCGAGCGCAAGCGCTGGACAGGGCACTTACTCGGCTCTGTGGCCGGCTGGAACGAATGGATGTGGCGGCCGGGAGACGATGGAAGTGCAAATCGAACGTACCTGACCGGCCTGTTTATTCTGGCATTCTCGATTGCTGTAATCCGGGGAGTTCTACTGAACGCCCTTGCATACCTTTCCGCCGCGGTCACGATCGCTTGCGTGACGCGGTTGAGAAGGGCGATCTATCTGCACACATACCGGCTGGGCTCCCTAGCTATCCGGACGGTTGGCCCAGCCGAGGCCACTCAACTTTTCACGAGACAAACCGATTCGGTCGGAGCCGCCATCTACTCTTCCCTCACCGCCTCCTATCGTTTCCCAATTCTGGTGAGTGGACTATTGATCTTCATTTTGCTCCTCAATTTCTGGCTAGCCATCAGCTTCCTCCTGCTTGCCTTCCTGGTGTGGGTGATTGGAGGACAGATCACCGCACATTACAGGCGGGATGGCCGATTGGCTTCACGGCAGGCCGATTCCTCTTTGGCTCTGCTGGTCGAAAGTCTGGGGCTCTTGAGGCTGGTCAAATGCTATCAGATGGAGCGTTTCAATCAGAACCGGGTCGAACGCCAATTGGCGGAATTCGGACGCTCGGGCTGGCGGAAATTCCGCGGCGATGCACTCTCCGGACCATTGCTCGGATCGGTCTCGCTTTTGGCTGGAGTTTCTCTGCTCTATCTCGCGGGAAGATCCGTGTTGGCTGGCGAGTTTACGGTTGCCGGCTTGGTGGTGATGGCCGTGGCACTTGTTTCTCTCGGTTCGCCAATAGCCGGTTATGTCGATTCGAGATTGAAGCTCAGACGGGGGCGCGAAGCCGCTGATGACATCATCGAATTCCTCGATCGCCGCGGCGAAGCTGCCGAAGCCGCTGATGCGGAATATCTGCCTCCGCTCACCAGCCGGATTGAATTCCGCAATGTCTCGATCAAGGAGCCCGGCTCCGAGAAGTCGCTCCTGGAAAACATCAGCTTTGCGGTGCCCGCGGGGACGCGCATTGCGATCGTCGGTTCCGATCCCGTCCAGAAGCGATCGTTGGTGTACCTGATCCCACGGTTTCTCGACCCGACCGGTGGTGAAATCCGAATCGAAGACAAGAACATTCGCTGGGTAACTCACGAATCTCTTCGAGCCCAGGTTGCCGTGGTCTTGCAGGATGACCTGATGTTCACGGATACAATTGTCAACAACATCGGCTGCGGCGATCCGCAATACAACCTCCCTCAAATCATTGAGGCGGCAAAACTGGCCCACGCCCACCAGTTCATCGAAAAACTGCCTTATGGCTATGAAACCGTGGTGGGCGAACATGGCCGTTCGTTGAAACCCGGAGAACGGTTTCGTGTAGCACTGGCGCGGGCACTTCTGCGCGATCCGAGTATACTTGTAATTGAGGAACCTGGCAGCCCTATCGATGAAGATACGCTGGCTTTGCTCGATGACACGCTCGAACGCGCAGCGCACAGCCGCACCATCATTTTCCTGGCAAACCGGCTGTCAACTCTTCGTCATGTGGACCGGGTTTTCCTCCTCAAGAATGGCCGACTCGAAGCTTCCGGCTCGCACCGGGATCTCTGGGAGAAGAACGAGCAATATCGCCGCCTTCAGATAGTTGCTGACGCCAGCGCTGATTGAATCCAAGAGAAACCATCGCCCGTAAGTAAAATCGAGAATGGTTCTGGATGACCGCATCCGCAAGGAGGTTCGACGTGGTTACTTACAGCTCTTACGACGGCGAACTGATCGCCGCTCTGGAAGCTGCCGAGCAGGCCAGCGAACTCATTCGCCGGGAGTACATATCGTTCGCGGAAATCCCGGATGCGCCCGCCAGCATCAGTACGTACGTGGACAAAGAATCGCAATCGCTCATATTGAGGTTCCTCCACGAACACTTTCCCAAAGACGCTCTCTGCGCGGAAGAAGCCATACCCGATTTTGAGGACATTCCCACGTCGGGCCCGCGGACCTGGGTTGTCGATCCGATAGATGGCACGCGCGGATTTGCCAAGAAAGTCGGGCAGTTCTCAGTCATGATCGGCTTTCTGGTGGACAAGAAGCCGGTGGTCGGAGTGGTGGCGGAGCCGGCACAAAACCGTATGACTTATGCCCGGTTGGGAGGTGGGTGTTGGTCCCACGTGGGAGATGGCACGGCGATGGCGTGCCGGGTTTCCGCTCGCGAATCCGATAAGCTCGTTTTGGTCCAGAGCCGGTCGAAACCTGGCCAGGTCACTAAACCGGTTGCAGCAATTAAGCCCAAGAAGGTCATCGAGACCTATTCGGGAGGAGTGAAACTGGCGATGGTTGCACGAGGCGATGCGGACGTTTACGCCAACACCTACGAGACGTTCTTCGATTGGGATATCTGTGCCGGGCATATTCTCGTGACTGAAGCAGGTGGCACAGTCACCGATCTCACCGGTGCACCCATTGCCTACCAAGCACACGATTTCGCACAAAGAAAGGGTCTGCTGGCCACGAACAGTCTTCATCATGCGGAGATTGTCAAAAAGCTCTCGACTGCATGAAACGTAGAAGAGCCGCTCATTCATATCGCTTTATGCCAGTGATTTGACTATGCTCTTATAATGGTTTGTCGTTCAGCAAGAAGAGGAAATGCTTTACATAATCCAATGCGGAAAAGCGATATGAGAATTCTCGTATTTATTGCTGCAATTGCGTTAATGGTGTTCATGGTTGGATGCGGAGTCGATGAACCAGAAACGGCTCCCTTCGAACCGGGAACGGAAACGCAGTACGTGGTTTACGATTTCTGGGCCGAGTGGTGTGGACCCTGTAAGGTTTTTGCGCCGAAATTTGAGAAACTGGAAGCAAAGTACACCCGGCCAAACGTCACTTTCAAAAAAGTGAATGTCGAGGAAGACCCAGCTACTGCGGAAAAATTCGACATTCATTCGATCCCAACCGTGGTCGTGACTGCCGATGGCAAGGAGATTAGCAGGATTCGGGGCGGTGTGACGGAAGCTCAACTGAAGAAGTTACTGAAGTAAAGTGAGGTCGATCGTGCCTCGACAAATCATGGGCTCACATCTTAGCAGACGACCTTCTCCTCATCGCGCAAGTACAACCTGCCATCGACAAGCGTGGGCGAGGACCAGTTCTGATTGCCGTTGAGTACCTTTGGAATCTTCGCCACAAGACGGAATTCCACGGGCGTGGCTTCCACCAGACACAGTTCGCCCCCTTGTGTTTGAATAATCAGGTGGTTATCCGTCAGGATGAGGCTGCCCATTTCCATGCCAGATGATTCCCAATCGGCCTTTTCGATTCCGGTATTGAGTTCGATGCATTTGAGCCGTCCAACCCTCTCACCATCAAATCCATAGATGTATCGATCCTTGTATACACTTGTGCTGTGGTGGTTTTTCATACCTCGCAGGCGGCGAGCGTATACCTCGATCAGTCTCACGCCATCTTCTGTTCGTTGAGCCCGAAGAAGAGCGCAGCCATGACCGTATGCGGCCGAGATGAATACATAATCATCCACGATGAGCGGTGTCGCTATATTCCCATCGAATTGAGTCACCCAGGTGTAGCTGTCCTCGATTTTGCCGTCTGCGGCGATTGAAAGCAGTGCATTACTCGTCAGGGCGAAGATGGCTCGCTTACCGCCAATAGTAGCCGCGACAGGAGAACTGTAGCCCGAAGGCTTGTTTCCGGCTTTCCAGATGAGTTCACCCGTTAATTTGTCGAATGCTGCCACGGAACCATTTTCCCCACCGGGCTGGACGATCGCGAGGTTGCCTTCAATCAGTGGAGAACTGGCAATGCCCCATTGAGGCATTTTGGCGTTGAATTCCTGCAACAGGTTGTGTTGCCAACGGAGTTTGGGTGTTGCAGGACCCGAGGGAATTTCGAGGCAGAGAAACGTCCCAGCTCCACCGACGGCATACAACAAGTCTCCTTGCATTGCAGGGGTTGCGCGCGGACCGCTCGAGAAATTTCGATCCTTTCCTGCAGGATCGCAAGGATAACTGTACTCCCAAAGCAACTTGCCATCCGATGCGTTCAAACAAATGACTCGCTCATTGCCGCCTTGACGGTCCTGTGTGTACACTTTGCCACTAACCACCGCGAGTGAAGAGTAGCCTTGCCCGCAAGGAGCAGACCAGAGGAGTGTCGGCGGCCTTTTGTCCCAATCGGTTCGAATGGGACCGGCTGGAGCCCGGCCATCCCGCATCGGTCCGCGCCATTGCGGCCAGCCTGAAGTGGATTCGGCGACCGCTGCAACCTCCAGCTTGGTGCCAGCCAGCTTTGACATCTCCGCGGGGTTTTCAACATCCCTCGCGAATAAATTCCGCACCCACTGCGAGCGATAAGCCAGATATCCCGTACTCACAAAGAATGCGATTAGCCCCAGAATTAAAACGACTCTGCGGGTTGGCATGAGATCCACCTTATTAGCAGAGTATCGCAGTCGTTTGCGAGAAACGGCGTTCCGAAGTATTAAGGTTGCAGCGTGCAAAACTAATTTGGCTTCGGAGATGATTCACTGGCCTTGATTTTTCGAGTAATGGCTTCAAGAGTCTCGGGCGGGAGTCCTCGTAACACTTCTTCCGCGGACAATCCTTTCAGGCGTTCCTCTGCGGGCATGTTTCGGAGGAGTTCTTCAATACTTTGCCGAACGAACTCTTTCAATTTCTCAGACATGTTCGGGTCCTCACTGTATTTTTTCAGTTGGTGATTTAGCCTTTACTTATTACTTTCAGCGACTCGCCCGCTGCGGCAATCGCCTTATCGATATGGTCCACGCTCATGGGTGTGCTCAAGAATGCGGCTTCAAACTGGCTGCAAGGAAGGTAAAAACCGCGGTCCATCATTTCCCAAAAGAAGCGGGCAAACAGCTTGGTGTCGGATTTCTTTGCCGACTCAAAATCGACGACGGGGGTCCCCGAGAAGAAGAGGGTCCACATGCTTCCCAAGCGATTGCACTGGCAGGCCACTCCGGCGTTCTTCGCCGCCTGGGTTAATCCAGATATCAATCGTGCTCCGAGTTCTTCAAATTGGCGATAGTGTGGGTGCGATTTCAGTTCCTTTAACGTGGCGATGCCGGCCGCCATCGCCACTGGATTGCCGGATAACGTTCCGGCTTGAAAAACCGGTCCGGCGGGCATCACCTTCTTCATCACGTCGGCCCGACCGCCATACGCACCCACGGGATAACCACCGCCAATGATCTTACCGAAGGTGCTCAGGTCGGGTTTATCTCCAAATAGCTCCTGGGCTCCACCATAGGCCAGCCGGAAACCGGTCATGACTTCATCGTAAATCAAGAGTGCGCCGTGGTGCTGTGTCAAACGTCGGAGTTCCTGTCGGAACTCGGATGTGGGAATCACCAAACCCATGTTTCCCGCCACTGGCTCCAGGATCACTCCCGCAATCTTGTCGCCCTTGGCCTGAAAGAGCGATTTCAATCCCGCGACATCATTGAACTGCAAGATTAGAGTGTCATCGGTGCATCCCTTGGGGATACCCGGGCTGTTCGGCACGCCGTGAGTCAAAGCACTCGACCCGGCGGCAACGAGAAGTGAATCGACGTGCCCGTGATAACAACCGGCAAATTTGACGATTAAGTCCCGGCCCGTATAACCCCGGGCCAGACGGATGGCACTCATGGTGGCTTCGGTGCCGCTCGATACGAATCGCACCATCTCAACCGATGGCACGGCTTCAATGACTATTTCGGCCAGTTCCGTTTCGAGCTGGCATGGCGCCCCATAACTCGAGCCGTTTTTGACGGCAGCTATGGCAGCCTCCATCACGGCGGGATGGCAGTGGCCGAGGATCATTGGACCCCAGGATCCGATGAAGTCGAGATAGCGGTTGCCATCGAGATCGAAGAGATAGGGGCCATCGCCGTGGGCGATGAAGAGCGGCAATCCGCCAACCGCTCCAAACGCCCGCGCGGGACTGTTCACTCCACCTGGGATCACCTTGCGGGCACGGTCGAAGGCAGCCGCACTCATCGAACGATTGGGCATCAGAATCCTCGGAAATGCATGTGAGATCGAGTTGATTAGGACGAGGGCAAAGTCTTAATTTTTCGGTGCTAATTTCGATATCTCAACCGCTCGTTTTACTTCTTCTGTAATCTTCGGATCCGATTCATCGTCGTAAAGATCGATCACATCGCGGCAATCCATCCGAACTTCACGCGCTTTTTTGTTATCGGGAGTGCGAGGCAAACTCTCGGCAACTGCTTTGGCGTCATTCAATTTCTTCTTGATCTGATTCAATCTTAGTTCCACCGGCTCCTTGGCAATCTTGGTCTTGGAGTCCCGCTGTTGCTGGCAAGCCAGTAAGTACCAAGTGCGTTTATCGGGATCTTTCTCTGTGGCCGAGATGAGTTGATCCCAGCAAACGCGCACTGCTTTTTCGTGATCGTTAAATTGTTCGAGACGGAAACCCCGAAGTGCAAGCCCTTCCGCACTCGTGGGGTCTTCCTTGAAGGCAACTTCGTACAAAGCATTATCCTTGATTTTCAGCTTGAGAGATCCTTCCAAGTCATTCACTTTCTTGAGGTCTGTCAGTCGTTTTTCGGCCAGCCAGCCCCAGCGCGCCTTGGCGAGTACATCATCCCTCAAGGTGAAGGGTAGTTTCGCTTCATCCGGAAACCTGGCCTTCAATTTATTCCAGGACTCCTCAGCGGGTTTCAACGAGCCGATTTTCTCTTGCTCCATGGCCCGCCAGGCCAGGCCGAATGCTTCAGCATCATCTGTCTCATCGGGCTTCGACATGCCCTTTGTAAATCGATTAGTCATCTGTTCATCGCGTTTGCGGGTCGTCGCCTCTTTGAAGATGGTGGCAGCCTTATCCGTGAGCTCCCCCTGTCGATCTCCATAGGTTTCGAGATACTTTGTTGCTTTTTCGAGTTTTGCTTCGGGCGTGGTGGCAGCCTCCATGGCGGCAATCAGTTTCTCGGGAGAAGGAGGTCTGAGTGCAAAATAAACTCCACCGATTAGAACTGCCAAAATCAGCAAAAGCCCGACAGCCTTCGGCCACTTTTGCTGGAGGAGAGGAACGGCTTTCTTTCGGGCTTTCTTTTTTCCTCGCAACGCTCGGGCCGCTTCCTTGTCGCTTTCATCGAGCTGAGAGCCATCCAGGTTCCGTTTCTTCTCCTTTCGCCGCGAGGTGATCATATCGAGACCCGCGCTTTTCCGCATGATCACGTCTTCATCGATTTCAGTGAGCATCCGGACGATCCACGCGGCATCCATAGGCCGGTCGTCCTTGTCCTTCTCCATCATCTGCAGAATCAAGGCTTCCATTTTTGGTGGAAGATTCTCGACGAATTTACCGATCTTGGGAGGTGGTTCATTGACGTGCTTGAGAAACATATCGACCGTGTTTTCGGCATAAAACGGTTTCTTTCCGCTCAGCAGCTCGAAGAAGACAACCCCCAGCGAGTACAGATCCGACTTGTAAGTAAGATTCTTGTCTCCCTTGCACTGTTCCGGAGACATGTAAGAGGCGGTTCCGATGGTGCTGTTCTGTCCGGTCAGGGCTGTCAGATCGGTATCCTTGGCAATTCCAAAATCGGTCAGTTTCAAAACCCCCTCGTTCGTAATCATCAAGTTCGAAGGCTTCAGGTCGCGGTGAATAATTCCTTTATCGTGCGCATATTGAAGTGCGGAACACAATTGTTTGCCGTAAGTAATAACCTCTTCCCAACTCAACTTGCCGCGGCGTGCGAGCGCCCGGTCAAGCGGTTCGCCATCAATAAATTCCATGGCAATGAAAGGCGTTTTTCGATAGGAACCGGTGGCATAAAGCTTGACGATATGAGGATGTCGCAATTGTTTTAATATATTTGCTTCCCGTTCGAAACGGGCCATGGCACCTTCATTTCCAAGCAGGCCCAATGCAACGACTTTGAGAGCGACCCTTCTGATTTTCCCATTCTGGTTCCATTGAGCGCGGTAGACTGCGCCCATTGCGCCGCTGCCCAATTCCAGTTCGATATCGAACCGGTTTGCCCCAGAACCAATCGTCTGCCCCACCAACATCGCGGGCCCCTCCGCCTGGAAAACCCTATTCGGGGTTTATTGTAGGCGATTTCTGCCGTCATTCTCGATTCAATATCGCGGACAAAGTGATTTCTCAGTGTAACAAATTGCAAACGCAAACGCTGCCTGATTCGTCGAATAGATTGTGTAACACCCCATCGCAACAGCCTTGGTCGGGCGTTATAATAACGGTTGTCGGTGGAAGGCGAGATTATTGCCAGCAGCGGGCGAAGCTTTTTGCATGTTTTCCCGTCTGTTGTGCCAGGGAGGTTGTTATGGCAACGGTTTTGGAACAGCAGAAAAACCCAGCTTCGAAATTCAACTCGCAGGTGGATGAACAACTGGCCCAGGCAACCTTCCGCATCCGCTCTCACGATTTGACCTTCGGTATTCTGACGGTCGCCACTCTCACGGTCTTTTATGCCTCGGCGATGATCCTCCTCGATAAGTATCTCAACCTGAGCGAGTGGGTTCGTCAATTCTCTCTTCTGGCCTTCGTTATTACCCTTGTATTGACTACTTACCGATTGATTGTTCGCCCTTTTCGAACTCGCATCAATCCTCTTTATGCTGCCGCTCGGGTCGAACAAACCATTGAAGATGCCAAGAACAGCGTGATGGGGTATGTCGAGGCGCAGGAGAACGGTGATGTTCATAACGCCGTTAAAGCAGCGATGTCAGCGAAAGCAGCCAGAGCGGTCGGTGATGCCGACGTGAATGAAGCGGTCGATCATCGGAGTCTGCTTGTTGTGGGTGGCATATTTGTCTTCTTCCTTCTGACGCTGATCGTTCTTTTCCTAGTTTTTCGCCCCACTCAGTTTAGCTCGCTGATCGGGCGCTCGTTCGCTCCCTTTTCAGCCGGCAACATTGCCTCCCAAACCCAGTTGACTCTGGAAAAACCCGATCCCCTTGAGCCTACGATCACAACCGGTCAAACCGTGACGGTTGCAGTTCATGTTTTAGGCAAAGTTCCATCGAAAGACGGCCCGAAACGGCTCCGCGTCCTGATTCGGCACAACCAGGCCGATCCCGATTACGAAGAAATCGTACTGCAGGAAGGCGAAACAACTCGCGACTGGCAAATCAAGATTCCGCTGGATCAGGTTCTAAACGGCTTCTGGTACAAAGTAACCGGCGGCGATGCCGAAACGCCCGAATACCGCGTGACAGTGCGATCTCTTCCGCTTTTCACAAGCTACGAGGCGACTTATGACTATCCGGCATACACCGGGAAGCCCTCGGACAAGGCAGCGAGTGCCAATATCCGCGCCCCGCGTGGAACCGAAGTGACCTTGGTTGCACGAACGAATCGCGAGGTGAGCGAGGGGACACTGAGGTTTGTAGTGGGGAGTACGAAAATCGATGGCAAACCCGTACCCAACCAAACGGATAGTTTGAGGTTTCAGTTCAAAGTCACCGAATCGACGAACTACAACCTTTACATGACTACCACAACCGGGGAGAAGAATTCCGATTCGCCCACGTTTGCGATTAACGTTGATCCGGACCTGAAACCTGTCATCGAGATCACGAGCCCCAAAGATGCCGATATCACCATCCCCGCCAACGGACAACTGGCTGTGGATGCCAATGTCGGAGATGACTACGGAATCGACAAGGTACGTCTGCGCTTGCGGGTAAAAGGGAACGATAAAGACCTCGATCTCGCGCCGATTCCCTTTATGGGCGGCCAGTCGTTCAGACGCCCCAAGGACAACACCTGGCCCAAGCACCTCTTCTACAAGGATTCCGTCGACCTGACCAAGCTGAAAAATATCGATGGCACTCCATTCGATGCGAAAGCGGACATGCAGATTGAGTACTGGGTTGAAGCGATCGACAATTGCTCCGAGGCAAAGGAAGTCCAGGAGTGGGGTGGCCAAAAGGGCAACGTTGGCTCTTCAACGATTCAACGAGTTCATCTGACTGCTCCCAAGACGGGCCCGGAGGAGAAGCGACTCGACCAGGACAAGGGCCAGCGCAAGAACGAGGAGAAACAGCACAATCAGGCCCAACAACAGAAGTTCAACACGGAGAAACGCGATAACCAAGCGCAGAATGGCAATCAGCAGCAGGGCGAAAACCAGAGCGGTAATGGTGACAACACTTCAAACGACTCGAATGCTACAAAAAAACCGGAGCCGAAGGCTGGAGACAAGAGTGGCTCGGGCGCGGGCGACCCGATGAGCAAAAATACAGATCCCAAGAACCCCGATAAAACTCCGAACACTCAGCCCAATAATACCGATCCAAAAACCACCAATGATCCCCAGAACACCCAGCCGGGAAGCCCAAGTGAGAAGCCCGATCCGACTATGCCTCCGAAAACCCAGCCCCAGAGCAGTGCTTCCGAGCCGAAGTCGTCTAACCCTTCTGAACCCAAGGGCATGGACATGACTCCACCGAAGGGGCCTGGCGAGAACAACGCGGGATCGAGTGGAAAGGGTGGGGCAAACGACAATACAGCCCCCATGCCTCAATCGCCTGAAAACAAATTGGCTGAGGAGCAAGCCAATCAAGTTCAGAAGGAAATCGAGAAGACCAAGCGGCCCGAGAGCGAAGCAAAACCGAACCCGAGTGGCAAGCCCGAGGAACGAACCAACCCCGCCGAACAGAAAAAACAGCCGCCAGGTGAGGGAGCCAATCCGGATTCCCAGGCGAAAGGACAACCTGACGCCAAGGGGCCGATGAACGATCCCATGGCCGGGAGCAAGAGTGCGCCGAGCGAATCGAAGACCGAGGGGAGTCTCGAAAAGCCAACCGATCCCTCAACGCCAAAACCGGCACCAACGCAGCCGGATTCCAAGGGCCCCAAGCAGAAAAATGAGCAGCAGCTTTCCGAAACGCGCGATGAACCCCTGGGCGGCCCACCCGGCCAGGAAAAAGAGCAGAAACAAACGAACACCGATCCAAAAACCTCACCCATGAACAAAGATGGTTCGTCTGGATCGGCGAGCAAACCGACCACCGATCGTAAAGATCCACAGACCGGGAATAGCGATGCGGGAAGCAATGATCCGAACAATAAACCGAAAGAGCAGCCCTCGAAGGCCGGCAATGCCAAGCCAATGGGCGAACCGAACCGCGGGCTGGAGAAGAACCCAAGCGAGCCCATGGGCGGTTCAAGCGATGACAAAAATCGCAGTGAGACTGAAGCAGCCAAGGCGAAACCTGAAAAGTCCTCCGAGCCGAGTGCTTCCAAACCGGCGAAGCAAGATCCGATGACTGCCAAGAACCCCGAGACCAACGAGCGCAAACCCGCTCCCGGCGACATGAACCCGAACGACCCCATGAATGGCGTAGCCTCCGCCAAGCCCGAATCGAGCAAACCGATGAGTGGTGGAAGCGAAAAAAATCAGCCCCAAAAAGGAATTGAAAAGCCCGAGCCAAAAGCAGGAGGGAATGCCGGGCAGAACGATCCGAAATCTCAGGATGGCAAGAAACCCGAGAAACTCGATCCGAAGCAGATGGAGGAGTTGAAGAGCGCTGCCAAAGACCTCAATAATCCTGACCCGAAAAAACAAGAACAAGCTCGCGAAAAGCTCGACAAAGCCGTTGGCGAGCAAAACCGCAAAGCTCTCGAAGATTACCAGAAGAAGGAAAAAGAACAGTTCGATCAAATGCAAAAGGATTTGCAATCGCCCGATAAAGACACTCGGGAAGCTGCCGAGAAAAAGCTCAACGACCTCATGAAACAGAATGAAAAGAACGGCGGCGGTGCGGAAAAGCCGCTCGATCCGAAGCAGATGGAGGAGTTGAAGAACGCGGCCAAGGACCTCAATAACCCCGATCCGAAGAAGCAAGAACAAGCTCGCGAAAAACTCGACAAAGCCGTCGGTGAGCAAAACCGCAAGGCTCTCGAAGACTATCAGAAGAAAGAAAAGGAGCAGTTCGATCAAATGCAAAAGGATCTGCAGTCGCCAGACAAGGCTACTCGCGAGGCCGCCGAGAAAAAACTCAATGATCTCATGAAGCAGAACGAAAAGAACGGCGGCGGCGATCCGAAACTCGATCCGAAGCAGATCGAGGAGTTGAAGAACGCTGCCAAGGATCTCAACAATCCCGATCCGAAGAAGCAGGAACAAGCGCGCGAGAAACTCGATAAAGCAATTGGCGAGCAGAACCGCAAGGCTCTCGAAGACTACCAGAAAAAGGAAAAAGAGCAGTTCGACCAACTGCAAAAAGATCTGCAATCGCCCGATAAGGCCACTCGTGATGCCGCCCAGAAAAAGGTTGAAGACCTCATGAAGCAGGCACGGGAAGAAGCCCAAAAGAACAACGACGGTAAGATGCCGACCAAGGAGGAAATTGCCGATCTCGTTCAGAAGGCAAAGGATTTGAACTCGAATGACGAGGCAAAACGCAAAGAAGCCGAAAAAGCACTCGATGACAAGCTCGGCAAGGAGGCTCGAGAAAAACTCCAGGAGGAGATGAAGAAAAACATGCAAGGCGATCCCAAACTCGACGATGAGCTTCAAAAGAAAATCGAGGAAGAAGCAAAGAAAATGGGCAAGGGTGGTCAAGGGCCCGTGGATCCGACAAAGCAACGAGGACCGGTTACTGGCTCCAACGATAAGCTCTTACCCGCGATTGAAGGCGATCCGCGCAATCGAGCCAAGACGGCCGAACTTCAGTTGGAGGAGTTCGAAAAGAATCGCTACAACAGAAACCTTCAGGACAGACTCGGCTGGTCACCTGAGCAGTATCAGGAGTTCCTCGACGCGCAGCGAAAACGCGTCGAACAACTCCAAAAAGAGGCTGCGGCAGCGGAACAGCAGGCCCAGAAACCGAAGGGGCCTTTGGGACCGCCGTCTATTAACCTTAGTACTGGTGGAAAGGTCGATACCCGCGATAACCCCAACAAGGGGAATGCGACGGGAACCGGAGCTGTCTTCGCTCCCGAAGGTTTCGAGGCGGCGCGGAAGAAATTTGCGGAAGATGTGCAGAAGCTTCAACCCAAGAAGTGAGATTTGATTGATATGCTTATGGCCGCGTCCCAATATTGGGACGCGGCCTCTTCATTTCCCTACCTTATCACCGCCCACATCATTCACCTCATCTCCTGGCTCACGGATTCGTCATGGCGAGTAATCGCTATCTCGTGGGGTTCGATTCTCAGAACACATTCCACCGATTCACCGACATTCTGATCATCGGAGCGGGAATAGCAGGGCTCCGGGCCGCGTTGGAAGTCGACCCAAAGCTCTCGGTCCTCGTCGCCACCAAGGACCGAATAACGGAAAGCAACAGCTCGTACGCCCAGGGCGGCCTGGCAGGCGTACTCTCGCCCGAAGACACCTTCGAGAACCACGTCGAGGACACGCTCATCGCTGGGGATGGGCTTTGCCACCGCGACATCGTGGAACAGGTCGTTCACGAAGCACCGGCGGAGATCGAGAAACTGATTGATTGGGGGACGAAATTCGACATCGAAAATGGCTCTCTCGCACTCACACGCGAAGGTGGCCATAGCCATCGGCGAATTGTCCACGCTTTGGGAGATTCGACCGGCTTCGAAGTGATGCGGGCAATTATCGCCACTGCGCGAAATCGCCCAAACATCACTCTCTGGGACGACACGATACTCATCGATCTGCTGACCGATGCGGGCGAGTGCGTCGGGGCAATTGTCTCGCGGAACGGCATGGGGAAATTTTTGATCTGGGCAAAACAGGTAATCCTGGCGGCGGGCGGCTGCGGCATGGTCTACCGGGAAACGACGAACCCCGCGGTTGCCACAGGGGACGGCATGGCTGCCGCCTATCGGGCCGGGGCCGAACTGCGGGATATGGAGTTCATGCAATTCCACCCCACAGTGCTATATGTGGCAGGTTCAGCCCGATACCTGATCAGCGAGGCAGTCCGCGGCGAAGGAGCCTACCTTCGGGATATCAACGGGGAGCGGTTCATGCCGGCCACGGACCCGCGCGCGGAACTCGCACCGCGTGACGTTGTGGCCCGGGCCATCTTCCGCACCATGGAGCGGACGCAGCATCCGAATGTCTACCTCGATCTTTCCCACCTCGACCCGGCGATGGTTTGCCATCGCTTCCCAGGAATTAACCGCGTCTGCAAGGGGTTCGGCCTGGATATCACCAAGGATCGCATTCCCGTTCGTCCCGGCGATCATTACATGATCGGCGGAGTCACTGTCGATAACCGGGGGCGCACGACCTTGCCCGGCCTCTGGGCCTGCGGTGAAGTTTCTTCGAGCGGCTTACATGGTGCGAATCGTCTGGCATCCAACAGCTTGATCGAAGGCCTCGTTTTTGGGGCTCTTTGTGGACGGGGAGCAATGGAGGCTGCTACGGGAAAAAGACAAGAACGGATTGCGCTCTCGCTCAGTTATTCCATCCCACAGCCGGATAACAACGATCAACTCGATCTGGCCGATATGACCGCATCTCTACGTGCGCTCATGGTGCGAAAAATGGGGATTGTCAGGGAACGAAGCCGATTGCTCGAAGCCGTCCAGGATGTCGGTTTCTGGTGCCGGTACGTCTTGACTCGGGAATTCGATAATCGAGAGGGATGGGAATTGCAGAACCTGCTCATCATCGCCCGTTTAATGATCGATGCCGCAATCAAACGGAACGAGTCGCGCGGGACGCACTTCAGAAGCGATTTTCCGGCACGAGATGATGTCAACTGGGGCTTGCGGCACAATTCAGCTCCACGGCGGGAAGATCTTTTTTAACTCGCACGATGAGGAATGACTCTAACGCCCTCGCCCCCTCCCCGCGAGAGAGGGGGCTTTGATTTACTCCCCCTCTCCCCTCGGGAGAGGGGGTTGGGGGGCGAGGGCGAGCCACTGTCCGAGTTCGTTCCGCTAAACGCGCGGAGAATAAACCGTCGAGGGTCGGCTGATCGATCAGCCGACCCTCGGTCGTTTACCATTCTCAAACAGAACTCACTGAGAAGGCCGCCCCTCGGTCTGGAAGATTTCTTCCTCCGAGTTGATGATGATCCGAGGCGTTACCATGATCATGATGTGCGTCGTTTCCCGGCCGATACCCACGTTCTTGAACAACCGGCTCAGATAAGGGATATCGCTGAGGAACGGAGGGCCGAACTCGTTTCGCCCTTCGGACAGTTGCTTGAAACCGCCGAGCAGCACCGTTCCACCATCCGGACAGACCACCGTGGTGTTGATCTGCATGGTCGTGAACGCGGGCTGTTGCAGGAACTGCGTGAACGGAATCGGCTGGCCCTGGCTGCCGCCCTCGAACACCGGCGTGACGAACGTGGTGATCGGGAAGAGCGGAACCGTGGTGCCCGTTTGAGCCGCCATCGTGACCGGCAGGTTGAGCCGGACGAACCGACGATCGGCCGAAACAACTCCCTGGATCGTCACGCTGAGCACGCCCGGCCCCAATGGGTTTTGGGCGTTCAATGGATCGAGCGGGTTGAAATCGCCCGGCCCAGGCAGCGGCGTGTTGATCGGACTGAAGACAATCTGACCGTTCACCGAAACCACCTGAACGTTGGTCACGGCAAACTGCGTATTAGACACGTTGATGCTGGCAGTTTGACCGTTGAACAGCGTGAGTTTCGGTGCTTGCATGACGTTCACACGGCGATCGCCCGCTGCTGCTTCCATGAACAGGTAGACCTGGATATCGTTCAAGAAAGCGAGGCCGAGGGAGACACCGCCATCCGCGCCCGGAGTGTTCGGATAACCGCCGAACGGTGGGATCGCCATGTTAAAGGAGCTGTTCTGAATCGGCACGTTGAGATCGGGAGTGAAGGTCCCCGCCGGGGTCAACCCCACTGTCGTTCCCACGTTCCGGATCGAGTTAATGAACGGGATTGGTGCGAATACACCAGCGGCTCCCGTGTTCTGATCGACTGTCGTCAGCGAAGGTTGGAACTTGTTCGTGTTGGTCAGGATGTTCAGCGAGAAGTCCACACCCATTCGCTCGTACCAGCTTTCCGACAGCGACACGATCCGCAGTTCGACCGCAATCGCCAGGTCCTGCAGGCGGCGAAGGGCCTCCAGAAGATCCTGCACTTCCGCAATGACGTCCGCAGTCTGGTTCACGACCAAGGCACTGCCGATGTCGTAGTATTCCAGGTGGCCGGGACCACCCATGCCATCCCAGGAGTATGGCCGCACCATGCCGCTGATGAGCTTCATCAACTGCTCTTGCTTCGTGTTGCTATCGGGTGCGAGAGTCACCGATCGGCCAAGTGGGTTCTCACCCAGGTTCGTTTGGAGAGTACCTCCTCGGCCCGGTGATGAGGGTGGGGCCATTCCAGGAGAGGTTGCTCCAGCCCCTGGTGCAATGGGAACTCCGCCTTGCATCCCACTGTTTCCAATCTGTGGGGCACCGCCAATGCCCATGGTTGCGCGTCTGCCCCAGTCCCCGGTTGCGGCTGCAAACATCTTCTCGACGTTGGCATAATCCGGGAGAGCGTAGTTCGGGATCGGAGTCACCAAATCGGCCACCGAGAAGACCTTGGTGAACAGCCGGCCCCTGGCTTTCTTGGTCGTGGTGACTTTCACCATGTCGTTTTCGATCACATAGCTCAGGCCTGCTTGTTCCAGCGTGAACGTCAGCAGGTGCTTGGCGGCGACCGGGATGCCGGGGTTGACTGTAATCGGTTTGACCGAGCTGATCCCTTCAGATTCCAAGCTCGTGTAATCGATCACCAGCGGAACACCGGTATCCATCTTCAGTTTCTCGATGGCCTGGTCCAGCGGAGTCTGGCGGAAATCGATCGAGATCTTGTTGTTCAACTTCATCTCGATCTCGTACGTCGCGGGTGTATGAGTCCGGAGGTAACTGCTATCCGCGGGTCCGCGATTTCGAGCGATTCTCGACCGTTCGAGAGAGTAAGAGATCGGGTTATCGACATCGACCATCGGTCCTTCGCGCTCCGCAGCGTTCAAACCGAGACGGAAGATCTTTTCTTTCTCATCCTTGAGTTTCTCGGCATCCTTGACGGCCCTGGTCAGCTTGGCCATCTCGTAAAGAGCCGTGCAAGCGGGATTATCCGGGTCGAGTTGTTTCGCCTGCATCGCGCACTTCTCGGCTTCGGCATAC
>Ga0206951_1025_pt1 | contig 43175 bp, 31 predicted proteins | sample Alteio_BWOrgHeat_38_FD_152974 | JGI IMG/M metagenome (GOLD analysis project Ga0206951, IMG submission 152974) | Enriched cells from forest soil in Barre Woods Harvard Forest LTER site, Petersham, Massachusetts, United States -... | ecosystem: Environmental > Terrestrial > Soil > Temperate forest >... | reverse complement strand
AATGTCCGTGGTTCCTCCGCCAATGTCGATCATGCAAACACCCAGTTCTTTTTCATCTTCCGTCAGGATAGATTGGCTGGAAGCGAATTGCTCAAGAACAATGTCATTCGCGATTAAACCGCAGCGTTTCAGGCATTTCACAATATTCTGGGCGGCGCCGACAGCCCCGGTGACAATATGGACCTTGGCTTCAAGCCGCACACCCGCCATGCCGATGGGCTCGCGAATGGACTCCTGATTATCAATGGTGAATTCTTGCGGGAGAATATGAAGAATTTTTTGATCCGCCGGGATCGCGATGGCCTTGGCCGCGTCGATGACGCGCTCTACATCGCTTTGGGTCACCTCATGATCGCGGATGGCGACAATGCCGTGGGAATTCATGCTGCGAATATGGCTGCCGGCGATGCCGGTGTAAGCTGAGTAAATTTCACAACCGGCCATAGACTCAGCGTCTTCGACGGCGCGTTGAATGGATTGAACCGTAGTTTCAATATTAACGACAACACCTTTTTTTAAGCCTTGTGAAGGATGCGAGCCCATACCGATGATATTTAACTGCGAATCGGATGTCACTTCACCCACCAAGGTGACGACCTTGGAAGTACCGATATCGATACCGATAATAAGATCTCTTTGTTGTGGCTTCTTTGCCATAATTTTTATTTCCAATTAGGTATCAGTTGTCCCTAGCTTTCTTTCCACTTCACCGCCATGCCATTAGGATAGCGTAAATCCACATAATCTACATCTTTTGCTTTTTCCCCGATAATTTTGGGGTACACTTTCACAAATTGACTCAGGTGCGTCAAGATGTTCTTATGCCCCAGGCGCAAACGAATTCCGCTGTCCAGGGTCAGGCGCCACAGTTGGTAAGGCGTTAACTCCAACGTGGTTATTTTAGCATGTAATGGCAATAATTCACGATTAAAATCATTAAAAACCTGCAACAGGGTCGCCTGGGTCCCATCCGGCCCGATAAACTGGGGTAAATTCATCGGAGTCGCATATTCACCCGGACTGAAAAGATCGCCGTTGGCACTTAAAAGGCTGCCATCATGCCAACGGGCAATGGGGCGGCGCTCCGCAATGATAATATCCACGCGGTTCGGCCAAATACGTCGAATGGTAATCTCTTCGACCCAGGAAAACTGACGCAGCCTGTCTTTGATGAGTTCCATGTCGACTGAGAAAAAATTATGCGCCACCAGGGGTTTTAAGAGATTTTGCAATTCAGCGTGATCAACGTGCTGGGCGCCATAGACGTGCACTAATTGAACGGGAAAAGATCGGGTTTCGTGCAGGCTACGATAGGCCTCAAAACCCAGAGCAAAAAAACCGCCGATAATCAGGAGCGTTAACACGAACTTCCCTATTCGGAGCATTGACCTTCCTCAGCTTGTCGGTTTTCCTATCATACACACTTCAGGAATTAAGCGTATACCCTGCCTATCTTCAACTATCGCTTTAACTTCCTCGACCAGGGCTTCAATATCAGCTGCTTTGGCATTATTCTCATTGATAATAAAATTAGCGTGTTTTTCTGAGACCACGGCCCCGCCTTTTTTATATCCTTTCAGACCGCAGAGTTCAATCAAGCGCGCCGCATAATTGGCCGGGGGATTGCGAAACACAGAACCGCAATTGGGCAAGCCCGTAGGCTGAGCGGCATTGCGTTTTTCCAATAGTTGGCGAATTTTCTCCAAGGCTTCCGTTTTATCTCCGACTTGCGCCTGAAAATACCCCGCGACAAACCACTCCCCGGCGGGCCTTTTCACCTGCCGATAAGTGGCCTCAAAGTCAGTGGCTGGCCGTATTTTACCTGCGCCGTGGCGATCAAGGGTTTCAACCTGGGCGACCTGGTTCCAGGTTTCCCCGCCATAGCAGCCGGCATTCATGGCCAACGCGCCACCCACGGTTCCAGGGATGCCCGCCATAAATTCCAGGCCCTGTAAAGCCAACCGCGCGGCAAAACGTGCCAGCTGAGCACACGAAACACCGGCCTCTGCCCGGAGGAGGGTCTCGCCTTGTTGCGTTAATTGACTCAAAGCGCCCTGGGTCACAATAACCGCACCTTCAAGGCCGCCATCTCGCACCAGGGTGTTGCTGCCCAAACCCAGCCAGTTCAGCGGCAGATCGAGGGGTAAAAGCTTAAGAAAAAGGGAAAGATCAGAAATATTAGCAGGAAGATAGACATAATCTGCCGGGCCACCGACTCGCCAGGAAGTATAGGGGGCCAAAGCTTCATTGAGGAGTAAGCGGCCACGAAGTTGATCCAAGCCTTCACCCCAGCCTCTTTCCTTAAGCTGCGCAAGAAGTTCGGGAGCCAGCGTTTTCTTCCCTTTCTCCATTAAGCCACCTCATCCAGCGCAGAAGCCGCCAGCCGGGCAGACATGGCACCAATATCACCGGCGCCTTGCATTAACAAGACATCACCGTCACGCAGCACCTGCTGCAGCGTGAGCGGCAAGCTCTCTTTCATTTCCAAGAAAATGGGAGTCACTTTGCCGCTGCGGCAAACCCCCTCAATCAGCGATTTACCATCCGCGCCAATGATAGGGTCCTCTCCCGCAGAATAAACATCAAAAAGCAGCAAAACATCCACTTCAGATAAAACCTCACAGAAATCCTTAAACAAGTCCTTGGTGCGGCTATAACGATGTGGCTGGTAAACCATAACCAAACGTCTGCCAGGCCAACATTGACGCGCAGCCTCAAGTGTTACTTTAATTTCGCGGGGGTGGTGGCCATAGTCGTCCAGTAAAGTGACCCGACCGCCCTGCTTTAAGGGGAAATCACCATAGATTTGAAAACGCCGTCCCACACCGCCAAAATTCACCAAGGCGCGCAGAATGTCCTCGTCCGCAATCTTGAGTCGGGTCGCTACTGCAATGGCTGCCAAGGCGTTTAAAACATTATGGCGTCCGGGCAGGTTCAAAATCACCTGCAAAGAAGAGCCGTCGGCACGCGTTACCTGGAACTGTGTTTGCGTTCCTAGAAAGACCATTTCAGAGGCCATAAAATCGGTGTCCTCGGTGAAACCATAGGTCAGGCAGGGACGCGAGATTTTCGGCAGAATTTCGCGTACCACGGGATCGTCTACACAGAGAACAGCCAGGCCATAAAAGGGCAAGCGGTGGAGAAACTCTACAAAAGCTGCTTGCAGCTGGGAAAAATCATGCTGATAGGTTTCCATGTGGTCTGCGTCAATGTTAGTGACCACGGCCAAGGAGGGATTCAGATATAAAAAGGAGGCGTCGCTTTCATCTGCTTCAGCAACAAGATATTGGCCACTGCCTAACCGCGCAGTGGTTTCAAAATGATTCAGTCGTCCACCGATGACGAAGGTGGGGTCCAGCCTGGCTTCCGCCAAAATACTGGCAATCAAGCTGGTAGTCGTCGTTTTGCCGTGCGTGCCGGCGATAGCTATGCCGTAACGAAAACGCATCAGTTCGCCCAACATTTCCGCTCGTGGCACAATGGGAATATGCCGGTTTTGTGCGGTGACCAGCTCCACATTATCCCAGGAAATCGCCGAGGAACGCACTAACACATCCGCGCCCTGAATGTTTTCGGCGCGATGGCCGCAATAAATATCCGCTCCCAGACCGCGTAGTCTTTTGGTTAACGCGTTATCGCTCAGGTCAGAACCGGAAACCTTATAGCCCTGCCCCAGGATAACTTCCGCAATCCCCGCCATTCCAACGCCGCCGACGCCGACAAAATGAATATGCTGAATATGCCCCATTTTCATGGTATGGGCTGATATCGTGTTACTCAAGCTCCTTCCCCTTCTCTCAGTTAATCGATTCGATAGCGTATCTTACTATAGTGTTTCAGTTAAATGTAATAGTAAAAAACACCAAGACATTGAACTGAAATTAAAAACTGAACGCCTGGATAGCGGCTTGAAATGCCAGGCTGACTATGTAAGTATTCGGCAACGGCTAATTCTAAGCAGCTGATTATTCTAGGTATTCGTATTTAGGAGGCCTTGAAAATAATAACGAATATGTACCTGAATTTGTAAATATTCGATTTTCTACAGAGCCCGGTCTGGTGCAGTCGGTGACGGTGTGATTGCTTGTCCCTCATATTCTTTTGGAAATCGTTTTTGTAAATCCCTTCTGACCAACAGAGTGCGTATATAAAATTGCTCACTCGCCACAGGATATTTTTCAGGATTAGCCGTGATTTTTTCGACCATGCATTTTAAAATATCGGCAAAGGTATATTCTATACCACCGATCTTGATTTTGGTGTTTTGTTCTAGCGCTGCTTCTAAATGCGCGCGATCATAAAAAGCGTGAATGACGGTGCCATCTAAAAGAGCCTTCTCAGAGTTTAGAAAACGCTCACAAAAGGTGGCTAATCCCATGCCTGATATCGTTAGAGAATCCTCCAGTGTTATCCCTAAAGATCGACATAATGCCAAAAAGCCTGCAATGACTTGCTGCCGCATCTCCATTGCTGAAAACCCAGGAACATCTAGCAATTTGTCACTTTTGCTTTCCCCTTTTATAGCTTGAATGACCGAAACAACTGTTTCAAATTGAGGTTTCAGCTCTCGACGGACAGTTTCCGGTGTTATGTTCGGTTCAATAGGTTCTGTCACTCGGATTTCGACCTTCCTGGCAGCGATTGAAATGTTATTTACGATAGCCATTACATGGCTTTTAAAATTTTCCTTTTGCAAATGATATAAGTCAGGGCTGTATTTTTCTTCATTATTAGGCATGAACTTAACTACATCGAGTCCTTCTGACAATCCATAGTAGATAGCATCTCGAAGGTTAATAAGTCCATCATCACGCCGAATTTTTTCACTCTCATGAGGGTCGTGAGTAAATAAATAAAGGATGACGTCCGCTGTAAGCCAATGAGCAAGCTCTGCATCCAGAAGGATCATGCGGTTTAAAGCAGCGTTACCATAGAATCTTTTATTGTGGTATTTTTCATTGCATTTATTCACTATATTTCGAATATTTCGCATCACTTCGTCAGATGCAGGTTGTGGCGCTTTCTTTTTAAGTGCATCTAAGTAATTCATGATGAGCTCTGATGAAGATGGAGGCTGTGCAGCCAACGGTGGTCCCGGCGTAGCCGCAGGGACCTCGGGAGAAGGAACGTAATTAACAACTCCTCTAGCCCAAAAGGTATGCCTCCCTTTCTCCTCTTGATAGTCAAGATACATTACTCCGCTACGTGGGGGTATTAAATACTCGTCTTCTTCCTCATTACTTGACAGCGGTGCAATTGCTATTCCATGAATATCGGTAAAAACGAATTTTTGAAGTTCCGAGCCAAAAGCAGACAGCAAAGAATACTTATTGTTAAACCATTTTGAACTTGTGGTCGTACTGATAAATGCTCTTTCAATTGCGACGGTTTTATTTTTAGCTTTCTTGGCTAATTCGCTTTGAATTTCTATTGAAAGACCTATAAAACGAAGAAGAGTGACAATGCCTTGCTCAGGCGCTTTCAATTGATGCAGAGTATAAGCAGCTATAGTTGCATGCATCAACAAAGTAGGCAAGGTATCAAGAGAGAGATCAGGATTTGAAGCAATATTTCCTCTGAGAATTTGATTGATAGCAAGGTAGCATGAAGTGGTATAATAGAAAATGGCTATCATTTGCCCATATCGTAAGCTCTCTAATTGATCATATCGTTTCGTGGGGTCATTTTTATGATGCATCTTAATTCTTTCGATAAACTTAGCATAGGTTGGCGGACGAGGTATAGATTCTAGATGCTCACGTAAGCTTTCTATATTGGCATAGTTGTCGATATCTCTTTTAAAAAAATATAAATGACTAAAATTAACTTCAGCAAGTAACGCTTGTAAGTCAATGAGCTTGGGAACTTCTATTTCTTCATCTTCATCTAATTCTAATTTACTTTCTTTATCTTCTTTATCTTCTTTGTCTTCATCTAGGCGAGGTTTAGAGAGAGGGTTATAGTGTATGATAATTCGACCATCCGGTAACCTTTCAAACATGCAACTTTTTGTGTGATGAATTTTATCATCTATGATCGATCTTATAATACGTTGAAATATTCTAGTTTCTCTTGTTTTTTCTAGCGGGCCGAAAGGATAGGAAGGTATTTTTGGAGTTACAGCAAGATTATATTGCTTCTCCTCTGGGGGTATGCAATTTGCGGATAGCCTGCAGCCATCCGTGAACTTTAATGTTTCAAGCGTACTGTCTAAATCGGATAATTCTAATATTCGCCTTTTATGCACCAATTGGGTTAAGACCGCCTGGCCTTGGCGTTGATTGGCGATCTGTTCAAGAAACTGCCTCAACGTTGCACCTTTCTCAGCTTCTATAACCAGCTTAGATCTAACACTGTTTTCGTTAATTTCTATGGTTATCTTAATAATGAAGACCTCTTTAGAGGAGAGGGAATTAACCGGTCTTAGCCCGGCGCTAATTCTTTGCGCACGGCGGCGGCAATATAATCAGCCCAGTGTTGCACCGTGTTTTGTTCTTTTCCTTCCACCATGACGCGCACATAGGCTTCGGTGCCGGAGCGGCGAATTAAAACGCGGCCTAGCTTGCCCAAGGCTGCTTCGGCGGCTTTTAAGGCGTCTTGAATGCGGGGCATATCTTGAAGTTCGCCCTGCTCCGCCACTTTGACGTTAATCAGGGCTTGCGGGTATTTATTTAAGCCTGAATGCAATTGCATCAGGGATTGCTGAGAATGACGCATGGCAGATAGCACTTGCAGAGCTGTTATGATACCGTCACCCGTCGTTGTGGCTTCGCGATAAATCAAATGACCGGAGGGCTCGCCGCCTAAAAACCAGCCGCGATTTTCCAATTCCGCAATGATATGCCGATCCCCCACGGGAACGCGAATGAATTCGATGCCTAAGTGTTGCATCGCCTGCTCAAAGCCGAGGTTCGACATCACCGTTCCAATCACGCCACCGCGCAAATGGCCCGTTTCTTTGCGGTGTTTGGCGATAATGTAAAGCAGTTCGTCGCCGTCTAAAATTTTACCTTGGTGATCCACCATGACGACGCGATCGCCGTCGCCGTCCAAGGCGATACCCAAATCCGCTTTTTCCTGCAAAACACCGCGTTGTAAGGTTTCCGGGTGCGTGGCCCCGCAGTTGAGATTGATATTTAAGCCATTGGGTTCAACGCCAATTTCAATCACTTCGGCGCCCAGCTCGCGAAAAACATTAGGAGCAATGTGGTAGGCTGCGCCATTCGCGCAATCCACAACGATTTTCATGCCGTTTAAAGTGATATCGGAAGCGACCGTGCTCTTGCAAAATTCGATATAACGTCCCGGCGCGTCCACGACGCGCACCGCCTTCCCCAAGGCTGCGGAATCCACGGTCGTCATGGGTTGTTCCAGCTGCTGTTCAATGGCGATTTCCAGTTCGTCCGGCAATTTTTGGCCTTGCGCGGAAAAGAACTTGATACCGTTATCGTAATAGGGGTTATGCGAAGCGCTAATCACGATCCCGGCTTGAGCGCGCAGGGTACGTGTTAAATAGGCAATCGCGGGTGTCGGCATGGGACCGAGCAAATGGGTATTCACGCCAGCGGCGGAAAGACCGGCCTCCAGGACGGACTCAAACATATAGCCGGAAATACGGGTATCCTTCCCAATCAGAACGCTATCTTTACCAATCTGAATTTTCCCCGCTTGTTGTCGCACTAAGACCTTACCAACAGCCCAGCCTAGTTTTAAGATAAATTCAGGAGTGATTTTTTGAGAGCCGACACGACCGCGAATGCCGTCCGTGCCAAAATAACGCCGTTTCATCAGGCTCTTATCCGGCGGAGGGAGCTCTGTTTCTCGAAAGCCCGAAGATTTTTTTTTGTGATTAAGTTGTTTCGTCATGAGACAAGTCTAAACCTGCATTATTTTCGTGGGTATCCGCCGGCGGAATAGGAACAGTTGGCGCAGGTTTGCCGTTTTGATCATTGCTGATCGGCGGTTCACGAACGGTTCGTCCTTCCATTGCGTCATGAATCTGATCCATATTGATTGTTTCAAACTTTACCAAGGCTTGGGCCATCGTGTGCAGAATAGCCACATTGTCCTTGAGGATTTTTTCAGCGCGCTTGTAATTACTTTCAATAATCATGCGCACTTCGTCGTCAATGATCCCCGAGGTGAGCTCTGAAATTTCTTTATGGCGGGTAACTGTATGCCCTAAAAAGACTTCTTCGTCGTTGCCCTCAAAAGTCAGCGGCCCCAGCTTTTCGGAGAAGCCCCACTTGGTGACCATGTTCCGCGCGATTTCTGTCGCTTTTTGAATATCATTCGCAGCGCCCGTCGTGACCTTGCCGAGACCAAAAATTAATTCTTCCGCGATTCTTCCTCCAAAGAGGCTGGAAATTTTGCTTTCCAGATACTCACGGGTATAGTTATGCCGGTCGCCCTCGGGTAAAAACATGGTTACGCCCAAGGCTCTTCCTCGCGGGATAATCGTGACTTTATGGACGGGATCATGCTCCGGGACGCTCAAGCCCACAATGGCATGGCCGGCCTCATGGTAAGCCGTTAATTTCTTTTCATCCTCGCTCATTACCATGGAACGCCGTTCAACGCCCATAATGACCTTGTCTTTCGCTTTTTCAAAGTCGTCCATGGTCACCACACGCTTGTTGAAGCGGGCGGCGAATAAAGCTGCTTCGTTGACGATATTAGCCAGGTCAGCGCCGGAAAAACCGGGTGTGCCGCGCGCAATAACGCCGACATCCACATCGTCGCCCATGGGCACTTTGCGGGTGTGGACCTTCAGGATTTGCTCACGGCCGCGAACATCGGGCAAAGAAACAATTACCTGGCGATCGAAGCGCCCTGGACGCAACAAGGCTGGATCTAGCACGTCGGGCCGGTTGGTTGCGGCGATCACGATAACGCCTTCATTGCCTTGGAAACCGTCCATTTCAACCAGCAATTGATTTAAGGTTTGCTCACGTTCATCATGGCCTCCGCCTAAACCCGCGCCACGATGACGGCCAACGGCATCAATTTCATCGATAAATACGATGCAAGGCGCCTGCTTTTTCGCTTGGTCAAACATGTCTCTGACGCGGGAGGCGCCCACGCCGACGAACATTTCAACGAAGTCAGAGCCGGAAATGGTGAAGAAAGGCACTTTGGCTTCGCCGGCTACGGCTCTTGCTAATAAGGTTTTACCGGTACCCGGCGGACCGACTAAGAGAACGCCGCGCGGGATTTTACCACCCAGGCGTTGGAACTTTCCGGGATCACGCAAGAACTCAACCAGTTCTTTGACTTCTTCCTTGGCCTCTTCAACGCCAGCCACATCAGCAAACGTAATTTTAACTTGATCCTCACCCAACAAGCGCGCACGACTACGTCCAAAAGAAAAGGCGCCGCCCTTGCCAATGCCAGCTTGCTGTCTTAAGACATAAATCCAGATACCGATCAACACAATCCACGGGAGAAGATTTAAGAGATGGATCCATAAGCCCGGTTGTTCCGGCGGCTTGCCCTTCACCATGACGCCCTTGTCCAAGAGCAGCTGGAGTAAGTTAGGGTCCTGACGCATCGGGAGATAACTGGTAAATACTTTATTATTATGAAAAACGCCGCGTAAATTTTGTTCCGTAATGGTGACAGCACGGACATTACCCTGCTTTACGTCGTTAATGAAGGTCGAATAACTCAGACGTTCTTCGGAGGGCTGCTGTGGCCCGAAGTTGTTAAACAGGGTGATAAGAATAATTCCAATGACCATCCACAATAAGATTGTCTTGATTGTATCGTTCACTTGAGGGGCCCCTTATCACAATGTTTTATTGGTCTCATACTTTGAATCATACCTGATCTAACAGCGATAAACTACTTCCTGCCGAGCGCTACCAGATAGACCTCCCGTGATCGCTCACGCGAAGCCTTGGGTTTCCGGATTAGTACTTTTTTAAAACAACTTCGAGCTGCTTTTAAGAAATCCTCAAAGCCCTCACCTTGGAAAAGTTTGATCAAAAAACCGCCACTATCCGGTAGCACACGGAGGGCAAAATCAAGCGCCATTTCCGCCAAGGCAATGGATCGCAGCTGGTCAACACTGTCAATCCCGCTAAAATTCGGTGCCATATCGGAAATGACCCAATCCACTTTCGCATCGCCGACCGCTTCGAGTACCTTTTGCTGAATCTCGGCTTCATTAAAATCACCCACAATGAACTCAACGCGTGGCAGGGGCGCCATGGGCAAAATATCCATGGCGATCACTCTACCAATCTTGCCGACCAATTGCGTCAGGAGCTGGGACCAACCGCCAGGAGCCGCGCCTAAATCAATAACAGTCATGCCGGGTTTAAACAAACGGTCACGGTCCTGGATTTCCTGTAACTTAAAAACCGCGCGCGAGCGATAACCACTTTTCTGCGCCTTTTTGACATACGGGTCGGAAAAGTGTTCTTTTAACCATTGTCGGCTGCTGGTAATTCGCTTGGGGCACATGCTTAGATATATTCAACCTGGATGATTTCATAGCGTGTAACCGTTTCGGCCGTCTTGAGCTCCACGATGTCTCCCACATATTTTCCAACCATGGCCCGTGAAATGGGTGAGGTAACGGAAACTTTACTCTGGTTGAGGTCGGCCTCGTCCTCGCCGACAATCGTGTAGGTCACAGGTTCATCCGTCTCGGTCTTCATTAAACTCACGGTGGATCCAAAAATAACGCGGCCGGTGTTCTCAATTTGCGTAACGTCGATGATTTGCGCCACCGAAAGCTTGGATTCAATTTCCATGATACGGCCTTCGATAAAGCCTTGCGATTCACGGGCAGCGTGATACTCCGCATTTTCTTTTAAATCGCCGTGAGCGCGCGCTTCGGCGATGGCTTGGATCACTCTCGGTCGCTCCACGGTTTTCAAATGTTCGAGTTCTTCCCTTAATTTCACTGCGCCCAGCGCAGTCATCGGTACCCGGCTAATAGTCATAGATCAGATCCTTAATAATAACGATTAAAATTTCATGTCCTCAAAAAACTTCTTCACCTTGTCAAACCAGGAGGTGGCTTTAGGATTATGCTTTTTTGTATTGCTCGCCGACAGAGTCGCTTCAAATTCTTTCAGAATTTCCTTTTGCTTGGCAGTCAAATTCACGGGGGTTTCGACGCTAATCCGGCAAATCGTATCCCCTTTCCCGCCGCCGCGGACGGAAGGCACGCCCATGCCCCGCAAGCGAAAAGCCTTTCCAGTTTGAGTTTCTGGCGGGACCTTTAATTGCACGCGACCGCTTAAAGTTGGCACATCCAGCTCACCGCCCAAAGCAGCCAAGGTATAACTAATCGGCACATCGCAATATAAATCTTTGCCGTCCCGCTCAAAAATGGAATGCGGCTTGAGGTGAATCTCAACATAGAGATCGCCGGGCTGCGACCCCGCCTCACCGGCCTCCCCTTCCCCACCTAAACGGATGCGATCGCCCGTATCCACGCCGGACGGAATTTTAACCGACAGCGTCTTGTTTTGCTTGCGCCGCCCCTGGCCATGACAACCGGGGCAAGGCTCCGTAATGACCTTACCTTTGCCACGGCAGGTTGGACAGGTTTGCTGCACCGAAAAAAAGCCGCGTTGCAAGCGTATTTGACCATGGCCTTCGCAATCCACGCAAGTCGAAAGTGTGCTGCCTTTCTTGGCACCGCTGCCCTTACAATCCACGCAGGCGACCCAAGTAGAAAAAGCAATTTCCTGTGTCTTGCCAAAAACAGCGTCTTCCAAAGAAATTTCGATTTGATAGCGCAAATCAGCACCGCGCTGCGGGCCTCCGGCGTTGCGCATGGCGCCAAAGATATCCCCGAAAACATCGCCGAAGATATCGCTGAAATTCATGTCGCCAAACCCGCCGCCACTGGCTCCGTCGGCAGAGTGGCCAAATTGATCGTAAGCGGCACGCTTGCGGCTGTCGGAAAGAACTTCGTAGGCTTCTTTAATCTGTTTGAATTTTTCTTCGGATGCTTTATCGTGAGCATTACGATCCGGGTGGTGCTTCATCGCCATTTTTCGATAGGCTTGCTTGATTTCATCCTCGTTGGCGTTTCGAGAAACGCCCAGCGTTTCGTAATAGTCTGCTTTGGTCATAAATGGAATTTCTTTAATTTAATGTAAAAAATGCATACCCGCTTTGTCAGCGCCGCATCCCTCGTCTTTGTGAGCACAAGCGAAGCAAGCCCAGTCGTAAAAATTGGGCTTGCTTCGCTCGCAATATCGGAGCTTTAACTTCCTTTTTTACCCTCGTCGCCCTTCACTTCTTCAAACTCGGCGTCAACGACGGAGTCATCTTTCTTCTGCGCGTGCGCGCCCTCTTCCTGATGAGCACCGCCGGCCTGCTGTTGGCCCGCCCCTTGACCACCCTGGGCATATAAACGTTCGGCCATCTTGGACGAGGCCTCCGTCAAAGCCTGCGTCTTCTTGTCGATGATTTCCTTGTCGTCGCTCTTGATCGCGGCTCTCAAGTCTTCCGCTGCGCTTTCAATCGCCCTGCGTTCCTCAGACGAGACTTTATCGCCGGCTTCTTTCAGAGACTTGGTCACCGCGTGGATCAAGCTATCCGCCTGGTTGCGCGCGGAAACCAACTCATGGAATTTTTTGTCTTCAGAAGCATGTACTTCAGCATCTTGGACCATGCGCTTGATTTCGTCCTCGGAGAGACCACTGGAAGCGCGAATCACGATGGATTGTTGCTTGCCCGTCGCCTTGTCTTTGGCGGAAACGTGCAGAATGCCGTTCGCGTCCACGTCAAAGGTGACTTCAATTTGCGGCATGCCGCGTGGCGCAGGCGGAATGTCAGTTAAATCAAAGCGGCCCAAGGATTTGTTGGCGGAAGCCATTTCACGCTCACCTTGCAGCACATGAATCGTCACGGCGGTTTGACTGTCCGCGGCCGTCGAAAAGATTTGATTGGCGCGGGTCGGGATGGTGGTGTTTTTTTCGATGATCTTGGTCATCACGCCGCCCATGGTTTCAATGCCCAGCGAAAGCGGGATAACATCGAGCAAGAGAACGTCCTTGATCGCGCCGGATAATACAGCGCCTTGCACCGCGGCGCCAATGGCAACGGCTTCGTCCGGATTAATGTCTTTACGCGGCTCTTTGCCAAAAAACTTGCGCACTGTTTCTTGGACCATGGGCATACGGCTTTGACCACCGACCAGAATCACGTCTTCAATTTTGTCGACGCTGAGACCCGCATCTTTCAAGGCGATGCGGCAAGGTTCAATGGAGCGCTCGACCAAGTCTTCCACCAGAGATTCGAGCTTGGCGCGCGTGAGTTTGATATTTAAGTGTTTGGGACCGGCAGCATCCGCCGTGATGTAAGGCAGGTTCACGTCGGTTTGCTGCGCGGAAGAAAGTTCAATCTTGGCTTTTTCCGCCGCTTCTTTGAGGCGCTGCAAAGCCAGAGGATCCTGGCGCAAATCAATGCCACTGGTCTTTTTGAATTCCTCGACCAAAAAGTCGATTAAGCGCACGTCAAAATCTTCGCCGCCCAGGAAAGTATCGCCATTGGTCGCCAAGACTTCAAATTGATGTTCGCCTTCCACTTCGGCGATTTCAATGATGGAGATATCGAAAGTACCGCCGCCCAAGTCGTAGACGGCGATTTTACGGTTGCCTGGCTTCTTGTCCAGACCAAAGGCCAAGGCCGCTGCCGTGGGTTCATTGATAATGCGTTTGACTTCCAGGCCAGCGATGCGCCCCGCATCTTTGGTGGCTTGACGCTGCGAGTCGTTAAAGTAGGCCGGAACAGTGATCACCGCTTCTTTGACTTCGTGTCCGAGATAGTCTTCGGCCGTTTTCTTCATTTTCATCAGCACTTCGGCGGAAATCTGCGGAGGCGCTATTTTCTTGCCATGCACTTCAACCCAAGCATCGCCATTTTCGGCTTTAACAATCTGGTAAGGCACCATTTTTTGCGTATGGCGCACCATTTCTTCATCGTAGCGACGACCGATCAGACGCTTAGCCGCATAGACCGTGTTATGTGGATTCGTGACGGCCTGACGCTTCGCCGGCTGTCCCACCAGGGTCTCACCGTTATCCAAGTAAGCCACCACCGAGGGGGTCGTTCGATCACCCTCGGAATTGACGATAACCTTGACCTTATCCCCCTCCATGACCGCCACGCAGGAGTTCGTTGTTCCTAAATCGATTCCGATGATGTTGTTTGTAGCCATAATTTTAAGACTCCACTGATTTTAATGATCGTTACCTAATTAAATGGGGGCTCCGTTGCCGGTTTTCAATACGCCCCCCTACTTCGAAACCACTACCATGGCCGGCCGAATCAGCCTGTCGTTCAAGACATAGCCCTTCTGTAAAACCGAGATAACCTGACCTGGTTTTGCGCCCGTTTCCTGCATGGAAACCGCCTCATGAAACAAGGGGTTAAAAAGCTCATGGACAGGATTAACTTGCTGGATTCCCACTTTTTCCAAGGCGTTATGTAGCATTTTTAAGGTTAAATTGACGCCCTCAATAATCGCGGCGGCCTCCACCTTGCTTTCTTGAGCGGCGATAATGGCCCGCTCTAAATTGTCAATCACGGGCAAGAGTTCATTAATAAACTTTTCCAGAGCGTACTTATGCGCATTGGCCACGTCGCGTTCTGTGCGCCGCGCGGCGTTTTCCATTTCAGCTTGCATGCGTAAAATGCGGTCCCAATATTGCGCTGATTTTTGTTCCGCCTCGTTCAATTGCTTCATCAGCTCTTCATAGGCCGCATGGTCCAGCTTGGGAACTTCCGGCGGTGCTTCCGCCATAATCACGTCTTTTTCTTTCCGCGGGGCATGGCCTTTGTCATGCTTCGCCAGCTTGGCTTCGATGCTATCGTTCGACGACTTATTTGACATTGCAACAACCTCCAAAAATAAACTTCTTTATAACCTGTAATAACATATGAGGGTCCATTAGCCTTGATTCAAGACCGCGGATAGTAATTTTGACGTCACATCTACCGCTGAAATAACGCGTTCATAGGGCATTCGGATTGGACCAATGACACCCAGGCTGCCAACCAATTGGCCGTCAATGGCGTAGGGCATGGTCACCATGCTCCAATCATTCAGGACCTCGTAACCGGATTCTTTGCCGATAAAAATTTGGACCTTTTCCGCTTCAATCGAATGACTCAGCAGCTCGAGGATTTCTTGTTTTTGAGTAAACGCCTCAAATAAATTACGCAGGCGTTGCAGGTCAAGTTCAGTAGAATATTGGAAAAGATTCGCTTGACCGGCAATCACACAGTCCTTACTGTTCTCATTCGTCGCCGCAAAAGCCTGGTCCGCCATGGTCAGCGCGGTTTGAATCAATTGGTCGATCGTTTCACGGTCTGTTTGGATCGCCTCCGAAAGCACTTTGCGAATGTCCACTAAATTCTTTCCGGCATAATGCGTATTCAGATAATTTGCCGCTTGTTGCAGCTCCGAAGCGGAATAGTGACGGTCGGTATAGATAATCCGATTTTGCACCTCGCGGTCACTGAGCACTAAAATAACAAGAACGCGGTTCTGCAAATCCACGTTGGGCAAGGGTAAAAACTCGACCTGGCGCAGCAGGGAGCGATTACGCCGTGGCAAGCTCACAACGCCAATCAACTGGGTTAAACTGGAGAGCAAGCTAGAGGTGCATTGCAATAAGTTAGGCATGGTCAGCTCGGGGTCGAGCTGCTTGCGCAATTCTTGAACTTCTGCTGTTTCCAAGGGTTTCACTGAAATCAAACCATCGACAAAAAAGCGATAGCCCATGGTCGTGGGAACGCGGCCGGAGGAGGTATGTAAAGACGTTAAATAGCCATTCGCCTCTAAATCAGCCAAAATATTCCGAATTGTGGCCGAGCTCAGCTTCAAAGAGGCATCTTCGGCGATGGTCTTGGAAGCCACCGGATGCCCCTCTTGAATATAACGCTCAACCAGGACTTTTAATACCTGTTGAGCCCTTTGATTGACGGGAAATTCACTTATAGCCATAGATACGGTAAAACGATCATTAATTATTGCCCCAAATATATCAAAGTTTTGCCTCATTCGGTATACAATATGACAATTGGAAAAAGAGATTACTTATGCAAAAGACCATGAAAACCATCGGTGTCATCGGACGGGTCAGCAATCCCGGGGTCAAAGAGACACTCAAAACCCTGATTGATTATTTGCATCACCTCGACAAAAAAACGCTGGTCGACGCTGAAACCGCCGCCGCTTTGAAGGACAACTCTCTTGCAACCCTGCCGCGAGAGCAGCTGGGCAAAAGCTGCGATTTAGTGATCGTTGTCGGCGGAGACGGTAGTCTTTTGAATGCCACCCACACCCTGGTCCACGACGAAGTCCCTGTCTTGGGCGTTAACCGCGGTAGTTTGGGTTTTCTAACGGATATCCACCCCACTGAGCTCACCAAGGTGAAAGCGATCCTGGACGGTGATTTCATCCTGGAAAAACGCTTTTTATTAACCGCCTCAATTGAGCTGCATGGCAAATCCTTGAACTCCCAATCCGGACCCGGTATCGCCCTCAATGAATTCGCGCTGATCCCTGACGCCAATCCACATATGATGGAATTCGAGGTTTACATCGATAACCAATTTGTTTCCAGCCAACGTTCCGACGGCCTCATTATCGCAACGCCAACCGGCTCCACCGCCTATGCTCTTTCGGGCGGCGGCCCCATCCTGCACCCTCAACTGGATGCCATGGTCCTGGTTTCCATGTTTCCCCATACCTTGAGCGTACGGCCCATTGTGCTCAATGGAAACCAGAAAATTCGCATCATCATTACCCCCAATAATACGACCTCACCCCGCCTGGCCTGCGATGGACAAACCTATGTCAACACGCCGCCGGGCAGTCATATTACGATCAAGAAAAATGCGAAACAGCTTCATCTAGTTCATCCGCAAGACTATGACTACTACGAAACCTTGCGAAGCAAGCTGCATTGGGGAAAAAAATTACAGTACACGGAATAATGGGGATGAGTCCATGCTAACGCAAATTCATGTTACTAATCTGGCTACCATTGAAGAAGCCCATCTGGACCTGAGCAACGGCACCACTGTGATCACCGGTGAAACCGGCGCTGGAAAGTCCATTCTCATCGACGCTATTGAGCTGGCCCTGGGGGGACGCGCCTCGGCGCAGCTGATCCGCGCCAACCAGGATAAAATGGATATCCGGCTTTGCTTTGACCTCAGTCAATTCAAGAATCTCCCCGAGGCCTTGAAAAACAGTGATTTCGATCTGCAAACCCAAGAGTGTATTGTGCGGCGCACGATCCAGCGCGATGGTCGTTCCCGCAGTTACCTGAACGACTTGCCAGTTACCCTGCCCGTTTTGCGGGAATTCAGCGAAGCCCTGATTGATATTCATGGTCAGCATGAACACCAATCTTTGCTGAAGTCCGAAAAACAACGGGAGTTATTGGACCGCTTCGGCAATCATGCCGATTTGACGAAACAAGTCCAGCAAGTGGCTGAAGAATATCGCAAGCTGACCCAGCTGCTTGAAAGTAATCAAACCTCTGTGCAACTGCGTGAGGAACGTCGTGATTTCTTGCGCTATCAATTAAACGAGCTGGAAACCTTGCAACTCCAGCCCAACGAATGGCAAACCCTGGAAGCTGAACACCAACGACTGGCTCACGCCGACAGCCTGCTGCAAAACCTGACGCAAGCCCTAGCAGATCTGTCCCAGCAGGAGGAGAAAAATTGTCTGAGCCAACTGCATCGTGTGCTCAAAGCGTTGGATGTGGTGAAACAAGTCAGTCCCCAAATTGAAGCCTGGGCCACGGCCGTCAACACCGTGACGATTCAGTTAGACGACACGGCCAATGAAATACATCATTACCTCGACACCCTGGATTTAAATCCCGAACGGCTGCAATGGGTCGAGCAGCGCATGCAGAGCCTGCATGATTTGGCGCGAAAATACAAAGTGACTCCCAGTGAACTCCCCGCCCTGATACTAAAAATCGCCACGGAACTAGGCTCCCTGGAAAATAACGATCAGCGCTTGGCGGAGTTACGGCAAAAACAACACGATGTTTTACAGGAATACACGCAACTGGCAAATCAGCTAAGTGAGAAACGTCTCAAAGCCGGCAAAAAGCTGGCCAAGGAAATCACGCAAACCATCCAAACCCTGGCCCTGCCCCACGCGGAATTTCAAATCAACCTCCAAAAAGAACCGGAGACCACGGTTTCTCCTCAAGGCCTGGAAAAAATCACCTTCCTGGTCAAAACCAACCGAGGCACCGATTTTCATCCCTTAGCCAAAATCGCCTCCGGCGGCGAAATCTCCCGCATCAGCCTGGCCATTCACCTGGCCACCGCCGAACAACACACCATTCCCACGCTCATTTTTGACGAAGTCGACGTCGGCATCGGCGGCGGCACCGCCGAACTCGTCGGCCGCCTCATCCGTCGCCTCGGCCAAACCCACCAAGTCCTCTGCATCACCCACTTACCTCAAGTGGCCGCCTACGGCAATCAACATATTTCAGTAGAAAAAATAGAGAAAAAAGACCAAACCGCTACAGAACTGCGCTCTCTCAACCTAACAGAAAAAGTCAAAGAAATCGCCCGTATGCTCGGCGGAATCAACATCACCGCAACGACCCTTAAACACGCTGAAGAAATGTTAGGCGCCATCCCAAGCTGTTAAAATCAACCCGCGGCGCTTGAACAGGTTACTTCTGACACCCTCCACAGATCCCATAAATATTCAAACTATGATCCGTAATCATAAACTGCGTTTCCTTCCCCACCTCATGCAGCCGCTTCTCAATAACATTATCCGTAAACTCATCCACCCGACCACACTTCACGCAAACCAAATGATCATGATGCTCGCCATGATCCAACTCGAAAACAGCATGCTCTTCTTCAAAGTTATGGCGAATCACTAGACCGGCTTCTTGAAATTGGGTGAGCACCCGATAAACCGTGGCTAGCCCGATATCTTCGCCGGCGTTCGCCAAAACGCGATACACATCTTCGGCGCTAAGATGATGCTCTTTCGCGTCTTCGAGTATTTGTAAAATCTTGAGCCGGGGCAAGGTGACCTTGAGGCCGGCCTTTTTGAGGTTGCTGTCCTTCATCGCGGGTTCCTTTATAATTTCTTTAATATTTCCTTTAAATCATCGTCCAGCGGCGCCTCAACACGGATGTGCTTGCCGCTGGCCGGTAAAGTAAACTCGATTGATTTTGCATGTAAAAACAATCTTTTTAAACCCAATTTATGCAGGTATTGATTAAAACCCTCGTCACCATAGCGCTCGTCGCAGGCCAGCGGATGGCCAATATGCTGCGCATGCACGCGAATTTGATGTGTCCGGCCGGTATAAAGATGGACTTCGATCAGTGTGGCTTGCGTATAGAATTCGATTGGATTAAAGACGGTCAGCGAGGATTTCCCCTCGGGATGAACTTTCACCAGGCGCTCTCCGCCCTTTAAGTGAAATTTTTGCAAAGGTGCATCAATACGGTGCTCCGCCGGCGTCAACTGGCCTTGGGCGAGAGCCCAATAAATTTTACGGACCCGCCCTTCACGTAAAAGAGCATGCAGCTCACGTAATACCGACCGTTTTTTCGCCATCACTAAACAGCCGGAGGTATCGGAATCCAGGCGATGGGCTAATTCAAGCTGCGGTAGACGCGGATATTGCGCTTTCAAGGCTTCAATAATACCGACTCGGACAGTGGAGCCACCATGAACCGACATCCCCGTGGGCTTATTGAGGATCAACAGCTGTTCATCTTCATATAAAATTCGACTGGTCAAGAAGGCCTGCGTTTTCTCGCTTGGGGGAACAACGGCGGCTTTTTCACCCAAATGGACGGGCGGAATACGGATACTGTCTTTTTCCTGAATCCGGTAGGAAGGGTCCACGCGTTTCTTATTGACCCGCACCTCGCCGCGCAACATGCGATAGATGCGACTCTTGGGAACCCCTTTGAGACGTGCCATTAAAAAATTATCAATACGCTGGCCAGCAAAGGCTTCCTCCACGATTAAATAGTGGACGGGCTCGCGCTTGCCTGCTTTTTCATTCACGAGTTTTGGCTTCATGCAGGTGTTGTACATGATAAGCACCTTATTGATCAAGTTGTAAATTATTGTTATATTCCTTCGTGGGTAACTTTCATATTAGGAGCAAGAAGCCTAGAAAGTTACATTTAGGAGCTAAATGGTCTTATTTGGGGCATAAGGGACATCTTTTCAAAGATTTAACCCTCTCCCGGTCAGCTCAAAAACTGTACAGAGACCTATTAGGTAAATTTATTAACGCTCGATAAAATGGAAAAGAGCAGGCTAATTGATATAGAGAGCAAAGTAAGCGCTTAGGCCTATTTCCTAAGCCGCTAATTACTTATGATAGTTGGAGGAGTGCCCTGAACATGATGGCTATTAGATCCTTAACTCTGCGAAAACGCTTATTAAAGGCGTTGCTTCTAACCTAAAATTGAAGCTGAAAGCTCTATATCTATCCTTGCGTTTGCCACGAGCATATCGAAAAGAAGGATAGAAAAAATGAAGAGAATTTTGATTAATGCAACACACGAAGAAGAATTACGGATTGCTGTAGCCAGAGGACAATATCTCGAAGACCTGATCATTGAATCCACCACCCGCGAACAAAAACAATCCAATATCTATAAAGGACGTATTACCCGCATTGAACCCAGTTTAGAAGCTGCCTTTGTCGACTACGGCGAAGGACGTCACGGCTTTTTACCTTTAAAAGAAATTGCCCGCCCCTGCTTTAAAGAAAGCTATAACGACAACGGCAGAAGACCGAGCATCCATGAAGTCCTAGAAGAAGACCAAGAATTAATCCTGCAAGTCAAAAAGGAAGAACGCGACCTCAAGGGCGCCGCTTTGACCACGTTCATCTCCCTGCCCGGCTGCTATCTGGTTTTAATGCCTAACAATCCGCGCGCCGGTGGCATTTCCCGTCGTATCGACGACGAAGAACGCGATCTTTCGCACGAAGTGCTGTCTCAACTCAAAGTGCCAGATGGAATGGGCGTCATTCTCAGAACAGCCGGTAGCGGCAGAAATTTGGATGAACTGCAATGGGACCTCGACATTCTGCTGCGCCAGTGGGAAACCATTCAGCAAGTGTCCGACGGACGTTCCGCTCCTTTTCTGATTTACCAGGAAGGCAACGCCGTGATCCGCACGATTCGCGACTACCTCCGTAAGGACATCGAAGAAATCCTGATCGACGACGACGCCGTCTATCAACAAGCGCTGACCCATTTAAAGCTGATTCGTCCCGACTTTATTAATCGGGTCAAAGCCTACAGTGACGCCACACCGCTCTTCACCCGTTTTCAAATTGAAAGCCAAATCGAGTCCGCCTTCCAGCGCGAAGTAAGACTGCCCGCCGGTGGCTCGATCGTCATTGATCGAACCGAAGCGATGATCGCCATCGACATCAACTCCTCCAAGGCGACCAAAGGCGGAGACATTGAAGAAACCGCCTTAACAACCAACCTGGAATCAGCCGACGAAATAGCGCGGCAATTGCGGCTGCGTGACATGGGTGGCTTGATTGTCATCGACTTTATCGACATGACCTCCCTGCGCAATCAACGCGAAGTGGAAGACCGCCTGAAGCGCGCGCTAAGCATCGATCGAGCCCGGGTGCAAATCGGACGTATTTCACGCTTTGGCTTGTTGGAAATGTCCCGTCAGCGTCTGCGGCCCTCTCTGGGCGAATCGAGCCAAATCACCTGCCCACGTTGTCAGGGCCAAGGCCGTATTCGCGGAATCGAATCACTAGGCTTATCCGTGGTTCGCTTAATCGAAGAAGAAGCCTTGAAAGAAAACACAGCCCAGGTCAGAGCCATTCTCCCAATCGAAATAGCGACCTATATTTTGAATGAAAAACGCCAGGCCATTATTGATATTGAGAAACGCCAGAACATTTCTGTGATTATCGTTTCCAATCAGCACATGGTCACACCGCAATACCACGTGGAACGCATTCGCGCTTCGGATGCCACTGGCGAAAGCAGAACGCCCAGCTATAAATTGACGCTGGAGTCCGAAACTGAAACGACTGTGAATGTAGCCGTGCAAAAACCCGCACAAGAACCAGCTATTAAAGGTGTTATCGCCCAGACTACGCCGGTTTCCGTTCCGCCTGTCGTTACCCCCTTTGCCGCGGCGACCAAAACCGCGCCGGGGCCGCGCCAAGGCTTGCTGAAACGCCTCTTTACCTACCTCTTCGATAAAGAAGAAGAAGGAGAAGGAAGCAGTGAAGCCGGTGAAAAGAAGCCTTTCCGAGGAACGGGCCAGAGAAGGCCAATGCGAACCAATCAACATTCCCACCGCCGTGGAGAGCGGCCTCATCATCACCGAGGCGAGCGAGATCGCGACCGGGGACGCGGCGGAAACAGACGTCGTGATCGAGACCGCCCGCATGGCCGTTCGCATGAAGGCCGACCCGTGAATGAAGCCTCTACTTCCGAAGATCGACCACACGAAAAACGTGAACATCGTGAACATCGTGGCTCACGTGACCGCGATAATCGGCAGCGCTTTTCACAAAGCGGGTCCCGCGATGAACACAAAGAAATTGCCTCCCACCGGGACACAGACGCAGTAAATCAGCATCGCGAACAACAGCTGCAGCAGCATCAACAGCAAAGCGTCGCGCATCATGAAGTCTCCCCGGCAAGCACTTCGGGACAAGAGCCGCGAAAAGCTTCTGTGCAGGAAGCCCCTTCCGGCGGCGGTTCTTCCACTGTTTCTTCAGAAAAAAGAATGCGCTTCTACCCGGGGCAGTCACGACGCCGCTTTGAACCGTCCAAAAAGTCGGCGGCCATGCGACGAGCCAGCACGGAAAAACCAACAACGACCTCGGAAGACCAAGGTCAGAATGAGGGTGGCGATACAACAGGGAATAGCTAAAGATGGATAACAGCCAACTGGTCACCTCGCTTTATAAAATTGGAGCCATCAAGTTTGGCCACTTTACTTTAAAAAGTGGCCAAACCTCCTCTATCTACGTGAACCTCCGGCAAGTCATCTCTTACCCGGAATTATTGCGGGCCATTGCGAATCTGCTGTGGGAAAAAATTCGTTCCTGCCGCTTTGATTCCTTGTGCGGCGTTCCCTACACGGCCTTGCCCATAGCCACTTGCATGTCGCTGCAGCACAGTGTTCCCATGCTGATCCGGCGCAAAGAGAAAAAGGACTATGGCACGAAACAGAAAATTGAGGGCGTCTTTAAAAAAGGCGAGCACTGCTTAATCATCGAAGACGTTGTCACCAGCGGGGGCAGCATTATTGAAACAGCTGCCGACCTAGAAGAAGAAGGAATCAAGATAACCGACGCTGCCGTCCTAATTGACCGTGAGCAAGGCGGTAAGGAAAATCTCAACCAAAAGAAATATAAAATGCACGCGGCGCTGACCTTGTCCGAAGTGCTGCAAATACTTTCCGACTCCAACCTCATCAGCGAAGCAGAACGCGTTATTATCAATCAGCTGACTGCGAAAAGGACCAATACCGGGCATCGCCTGCCCTACAGCGCGCGTGCCAGCTATTGCAAAAATGAACTCACCAAAAAATTATTTTTTCTAATGGACCAGAAAAAGTCGAACCTGGCGCTCTCCGCGGATGTAACTCGCGGACAGGAATTGCTGGACTTGGCTGACCAGGTCGGCCCCGAAATTTGCGTTTTAAAAACCCACATCGACATTATTGAAGATTTCACTCCGGAATTGACCGAAAAACTGCAGACCTTGGCGCAAAAACACCAGTTTTTAATTTTTGAAGACCGCAAGTTTGCTGATATCGGGCATACCGTTAAGCTGCAGTACGAAGGTGGCATTTATCACATCGCCTCTTGGGCTGACATCATTAACGCCCATAGCTTGCCGGGTTTGCGTATGGTGGCCGGCCTCGCGGAAGCAGGCTTAAAACAGAAACGCGGCTTATTGCTCCTAGCTCAAATGAGCTCGGCGAATAATTTGCTGACGCCAGAGTACACGGAAAAGACGGTCGCTATCGCGAAACAGTTTCCGGAATTTGTGATGGGCTTTATTTCGCAGAAAAAACTGTCAGCCGATCCTCAATGGATATACATGACGCCCGGCGTTCATCTCACGACCGACGGCGACTCCCTGGGGCAGCAATATGTGACGCCGCAAGAAGCCATACTTGATCATGGCAGTGATGTCATCATCGTTGGCAGGGGCATCGTGAAGGCCATGGACCCACTAGCTGCAGCGAAGCAATACCGCACCGCCGGTTGGGAAGCATATGAGACAAGCCTTAAGGAAATTGCAACAACCAGCGACGTTGTTAAATAAATCCGCTGTGGAGGGGAGTGAATTTTAAGTTTAGCAATAAGGTCACCTTCTGAATCAGAGCTTTAAGGAATATAGAGATGAAGCGTTTTTTACCTCCTATCCCTAACCCTTTCCTCCACAAAGAACGTGGAGGAAAGGGGACTTTAAGGTGGAACTTATGTGTTATCGTTTAATCAGGCCGCTTTTTTTCCAGCTGGATTCGGAAAGAGCCCACTATCTTGCCCTAAATGGTTTGAATTTTTTATCCGCGCTTAGACTGACCAGGCTCATCCCCTCCCCTCCTTCTCTTCCTCGCACCGTCATGGGGCTCCACTTTCCCAACCCCATTGGCCTTGCCGCCGGCTTCGATAAAAATGGTGACTACATCGATGCCTTGTCTGATCTCGGTTTTGGCTTCATTGAAGTGGGAACCATTACCCCAAAAGCGCAGGAAGGCAATCCGCGCCCCCGACTTTTTCGTTTGGCGCCTGCGGAAGCGATTATCAATCGTCTGGGGTTCAATAATAAGGGCGTTGATTATCTTGTTGAACGGCTGAGAAAAAAACATTTTCAGGGTATTCTGGGAGTAAATCTGGGAAAAAATCGCGACACCCCGATTGAAAACGCCGCTGAAGACTATATCCATAGCTTTCGGCTAGTCGCACCTTACGCCAGTTATATCACGATTAATATCTCCTCACCCAACACGCCGGCGTTAAGAAATTTACAGCACGGTGACTTACTGCGTGACCTGCTCCGTTTTCTTAAGAAAGAGCAGGCGCAATTCTTTGAGTCGAGTAAAAAATATCTCCCCTTGGTTGTTAAAATCGCCCCAGATTTAACTGCAGAAGAATTAAAGGTCATCGCCGAAAGTTTACTCTTTGAGAAAATTGATGGCGTCATTGCGACCAACACAACCCTGAGTCGTGACGACGTGAAAGACCTTGCCGAGGCCAAAGAACCCGGGGGTTTAAGCGGTAAACCCCTCTGCGCGCTCTCCACCGAAGTCATTCGCAAGCTGCACCAACTCTTGCAAGGTCAAATTCCAATTATCGCCTCCGGCGGGATTGTTTCTGCAGAAGCCGCCCAGGAAAAACTGAGAGCCGGCGCGTCGCTGGTTCAAGTTTACAGTGGCCTGATCTATCAAGGCCCGGGCTGGGTGAGACAGTTAGGCTTGCAACTTAAGGCTAATAGCGTATCAACTTGATTGTGCTCAGAAGAACATTATCCATTTGACGCTGCACTAGCCCCCACAGCAATGCGTGGCGAACTGGGCAAGAGGTCATGCTCGATAGGCCCCCTTGGCTGTCCAACACCCGAAGAAAACAGAACAAGACCGTTGCTGCCCACACTTGATCTGGATGACTCAATACGCGATTGAGACGACGGCGAAGTGGAGTGACTCGATGGCTGAAGTCTCTCTGGACTACGATTCAGTGGAGCATCCTCAAGCTTAACTTCGATCCGCTGCAGCACCTTGGCGGTGACGCCCAGCGAGGGGCTAGACGCTGCACTAGCCCCCACAGCAATGCGTGGCGAACTGGGCAAGAGGTCATGCTCGATAGGCTCCCTTGGCTGTCCAACACCCGAAGAAAACAGAACAAGACCGTTGCTGCCCACACTTAATCTGGATGACTCAATACGCGATTGAGACGACGGCGAAGTGGAGTGACTCGATGGCTGAAGTCTCTCTGGACTACGATTCAGTGGAGCATCCTCAAGCTTAACTTCGATCCGCTGCAGCACCTTGGCGGTGACGCCCAGCGAGGGGCTAAGCGATAAATCTTTTCTGGAGGGCTGATGCGGAAGCTTGGAAGAACCGCTCCAAGGATTAAGGGCTTGCCAGATTAAACAACGCGCCTCTTCATCATAGAGAGCGCCGCAAATACCGCCCACCACCGCACCAATGGCGCCAAATAAACTAACGGCAAAAATGACACCCGCCGGACCGCCCAAGATAAAGCCACTGAAACCGACGGCGAGACCGATACAGCCGCCGATAATAGAACCAAGATTGGCTCCTGTCGTAATACGCTGCGTCCAAGGTAGCGTGGATGCTGGTTTTTCGTTCTTGTTTCCGGGCAAACTGCGCGCTCGCTTCATAATGAGCAAGCCCAAAACCCAACCAAGAGCGCTGGCAATCGCTGTGCCTATCGGGACCAGCAACAAAGCCAGCGCCGGATTAATCGCACAAACCACAGCGGCGCCGATAAAACCAAAAACCGAGGCGGTACAGCGGGTCACATAATCCCAGGAATTCTCAATGTCTTCATCATTGTCCGTTTTCCCAGGGGTCAAAGCAGTGTGGCCTCTTTTTAAAATATCACGAAGAGAGGTCGTGAGTAATGGATCAAGATTGCTAACTTTTCTGTTTTTGATTTTATTCTGGAAAAAAGCATTCAACTCGGAACGTTCTGCCACTGATAAAACGAATTGCCTCCTCTCCCAACGCCCTTCCAGACAGCCATAAATACTATATTGGCCTTCTTCGTGGATTAAAATGGGCCTATTTTTAACCCGGGCCCCCTCCAACGTCTTCTCGCTTGGTGTTGCCGACCTTAAAGAGAGATCACAACCCGCTAAAGGACCATGCAGCTTGCGATGTATCCTATAGCCATAAACAGAAAGCGCGACGGCACCAATCACAGCGCCCAGAGCGGAAAAAATAGTGGCGGCCATGATCAGGCCAAAACACCAATTGCCGATCAGCAAGCCCAGGACTGCGCCGATGCCAGCACCCAGCGTTAAACCAGAGCGCGCATAATTATTGCGAAAGCGATTTTTATTGTCCGACGTGAGTATGCCTTTGCGATCTTTCGTGAAATAGGAGCTGATCTTATTAATTAGGGGGACTAAAATGATACTGGCGACAAAACTGGCCACACCCACCGCCCCCCCCCCAAAAGGCAATGCTAAACGAGGAAACGGTCGCCGCCGTAGAACTCGACGCATTGGCAATGCCAATGATCAAGCCGCCGATGCCTTGACCCACAGCGGTACCAAAGGTCAAAGCGGTTTTCGCGTATTTCGACCAGCCCTCCAGTCCAGTAAGATCGAATTGATGTTTGGTATTGGGTGGAATTTTTAAAACTTTGTCTCGAACGACATAATAAAAAATTCCGACAATGCCAAAAACGATGCAAAAAATATCGGCCAGGATAAATGAAATGATGCGCCTTTGGTTAGGGTTATTGGAGCCGATAAAAGCGCTGACAAACGCGGCTAGTCGCGCGCCAAAAGCAGACAGCGTTTTAACAGCCCGATACAGTGGATTGGTTGAAGTTCTCGCGCTATAGGTATGACCTCGAGAGTGAGTGATATTCAGAAAAGCTCTTTCACAGTCCGGCGGAAGCTCATGCTGGACACCCGCCGCCGGCATCGTTTCCAGCCTAGCCCTCAATTTGGTCAGCGCCCCTGCTTGCGCAGTCCGGCTCTTTTCATTCCCGCCCTCATTGTCATCGTCGATTTGACCGTGAATAAGCTCACTGGAGGATCTTTTTACGAAATAATTTAATTTTCCCCTGCTCAGATAGATGAAAACGTCGCTCTTTTTCATCTTCGCAAGCTCTTCATCGGTGGGTTTATCAGCCTTTAATTGGATCTGATATATACCCGTGCGATAATGGCTGCGAAGAAAGAAATGCATGGCCAGGGCGATTATTAAACCCGAGGCATTGCCAAGAGCGGTGCTAACAACGGCACTTTCAGTGACTTCATCACTGCTGAGGTCACTCTCATTCAGGCTTTGAGCTAAGACCAACCCCTGTACCACAGAGCCATCAAGGACGGCAAGCTCGAGATTACGGCTCAGATAGTTAGCTTCAACCTGTGCTTTGGAGGGATTTTGAGAGGTGGTGGACCGAGAGCTGTCTATATCCATGCTAGGAACGGAGACACTGGTCTCTAAGGTGCCGATTATATCTAAGTCAGATCCCGGTCCCATCTGGCTACCTACTCATCGTTAAAAAAGTGCTGTTTTGGACGGTTTACAGTGTGTTTTTTATGAGCCTGAATGATAATACCTTTGTAAAAAATTTGCAATAGCTCAAAAATAGCATATACTCATGCAAATAATGAAACAATATCCCGCAAAATAATATAAGTGGTTGATATGTCTGAATTTATTATCAGCGATGCCTTAACCTTCATCACCGTGGTAGACGAAGGGAGCTTTGCCGCTGCAGCTAAAAAATGGTTTTTATCATCGTCTGTGGTGAGTAAACGCATTAGTCGCCTGGAAAATCACCTGCACGCCCAATTAATCCAAAGAACCACCCGCAGCATGGCCCTGACGGAAAGTGGCCAGTTATTTTATGCTCGCTGGAAGAGAATCAAGGCGGAAATCTCCGATGCAGAAATGGATGTCATGCAGCACCACCAGCAACCCCGCGGCTTGCTACGTATCAATTCGCCGGTGAGCTTTGGCCAAGTCCATCTGGTGCCCGCAGTGAATGATTTCATTCAGCTCTACCCGGAAATTCAAGTAGAACTCATTTTAGGCAGCCAATACGCTGGTTTTATCTATAACGGCCTGGACCTCACCATATTCATTAAAGATTTGCCAAATAGCCCGCTGTTAAAGTCCCGCAAAATCACCGAACGCAGCTCGGGAATTTATGGCGCCCCCTCCTATTTAAAGCGTTTTGGCAAGCCCCAAAAACCCGAGGACTTGGTGAAACACAACTGCCTTATTTATCAATCCGAACCCGGCAACGCCTTCAATCTGGGCCAAAAGCACGAATGGTCCTTTTTGGTGGATGGCCAAAAGAAGGTCGAAATTCCAGTCAAAGGGAATCTCCGCATCAACTCCAATCAAGCCTTGGTAAAAGCGGCAGTAGCCGGCATTGGCCTGGCCAAACTCTCCAGTTTTTTAGTTACGGAAGAATTAAAAAACGGCACCTTACAAGAGGTTCTCAGCCCCTATTGTGAACACGAGATCGATATTCACGCCGCCTACCCTAAGCAGCGCTATCTGCCTTTCAAAGTAAAGTTATTCATCGATTTTTTGATTGAGCGCTTTCAATCCGAGACCTATTGGAATAAGGGTTAAGCTTCGATACAATCAACTGAATCAAAATTTAACGGAAAAAACTTATGCCCTCATTTGACGTTGTATCAAAGCTGGATCAACATGAAATAACCAATGCCATCGACCAAGCTAACCGTGAACTTACTTCCCGTTTTGACTTTAAAGACTCGAATGCTCGCCTGGAACAGGCTAAAAACAAAGTCACCCTCTTTGCCCCGACTGATTTTCAGCTCAAGCAGGTGGATGAGATTTTCCGCAATAAGTTAGCCAAGCGGCAAGTGGATGTCCGCACCCTGGATTATAAAAAAATGGAAATTTCCTTGAGCGAAGCGCGTCAGGAAGTAGAAATCAAGGAGGGCATTGACCAGGACTTAGCTAAAAAGATCGTCAAGCTCATTAAAGATGGCAACCTGAAAGTTCAGGCCGCCATTCAGGGCGATCATGTGCGCGTGACCGGGAAAAAGCGGGATGATTTGCAAGAAGTGATGGCGTTGCTGCGGGAAGTCAAACTCAACATGCCGTTGCAATTTGAGAATTTTAGAGATTAGTGATTCATTGCTTGCGTCATCCTAAGCGCAGCGAAGGATGACGCTGCTGCATAGGGAGTCAGATCCTTCGCTGCGCTCAGGATGACAAATACTACGCTCAGAGTAACGAACACTGCGCTCAGAGTGACGAATGCTGCGCTTAGAGCAAGTTGACACTGCACTAGCGTTCGTTACATTAAATCTAGCCACAGTTTATTCATGCGCTGCACAAAGGCAGCCGGATCCTTCAATTGCCCGCCTTCAGCTAAGACAGCTTGCTCATATAGCAGCTTAGTCCATTCACCGAAGTCGCCATTCTGTACCCTCTCTGAGTTCAGCTTTTCAATGAGTTTATGTTGGGGATTAATCTCAAGTATCGGTTTAACTTCAGCAACCTCTTGGCCAACGCTTTTAAGCAGACGCTCTAATTGCGGCCCCATATCATTCTGCTCACGAACCAGGCAGGCCGGTGAGCTAGTCAAGCGATGGGATAGGCGGATATCCTTCACTTGATCCCCTAAAACTTCCTTCAAGTGCTTTAATAGCGGCTCTAGGGTTTGCTTAGTCTTTTCATCTTCTTTTTGTAACGCTTCCTTGTCTTCATCGCCTGTGATTTCATCGAGACTAAGGTCACCTTTCATGACGGATTGTAGGAGCTTGCCATCAAATTCGGGGAAATGAGCAACAAACCATTCGTCAATACGGTCGTGGAAAAGTAAAACTTCAATGTTATTCTTGTGGAAAATCTCCAAATGCGGGCTAGATCGGGCTGCATTATAAGTATCTGCCACGATATAATAGATCTTCTTTTGATTAGGCTTCATCCGGCTGACATACGTTTCAAAAGAAACATTTTGCAAATCAGAATCGTTATGTGTGGAAGAAAACCGCAGCAACTTGGCGATACGCTCGCGATTGATAAAATCCTCGCCTGGCCCCTCTTTCAACACGTTGCCAAACTGCGTCCAGAATAGGGCATATTTTTCCGGCTCGTCCTTGGCCAGGGTATCGAGTAAGTCCAGGGTTCGCTTAATCAAGGCGCCTCTCAATTTGGTCACCGCAGGATGATCCTGCAAAATTTCACGCGAAACGTTCAAAGGCAAGGCATTGGTATCGACGATACCACGCAGAAAGCGCAGATACATGGGCACAAATTGTTGCACTTGGTCCATAATAAAGACCCGCTGTACATAGAGCTTCAAGCCATGCTGCTTTTCCCGGTTCCAAAGGTCGTGGGGAGCATGGGAAGGAAGATAAAGCAGACTAATGTAGTCCAGGTTGCCGCCTTCCACCCGATTGTAAGCCCAGGCAAGTGGATCCTCAAAGTCATGGGAAAACTGCTTATAAAATTCTTTATATTGTTCATCGGTGATTTCATTTTTAGGCAGTGTCCATAAAGCAGTAGCCCGATTCACCTGCTCCCATTCAAAAGCAGCTGGTTTAGCAGCCTTGGCGTCACTGTCTGCCAACTTAGGCATCAAAATAGGTAAATTAATATGGTCGGAATATTTAGTAATGATGGAGCGTAAGCGCCAGGCATTGAGAAAATCGAGTTCGCCTTCTTTAATATGCAGGACAACTTCAGTGCCTCTGTCCTTTTTTTCGACATTGCAGATCGTGTAATCCCCGGTTCCAGCGGATTCCCAACAAACCCCGAATTCTGAAGCCAAGCCCGCACGACGGGTATTAACCGTGACCTTATCCGCCACAACAAATGCAGAGTAAAAACCCACGCCGAACTGGCCGATGAGATGAGCATCCTTTTTTTGATCCCCCGTTAAACGAGAGAGAAATTCCTTGGTGCCTGATTTAGCAATCGTGCCTAAATTTTCAATGACCTCTTCCCGACTCATGCCAATGCCATTGTCTTTAACGGTAATTGTTTTGGCTTCTGCGTCAAAACTGATCCAAATTTTGAGCGCAGGGTCCGATTCATAAAGAGCGGAGTTCGATAAAGCCTCAAAACGCAACTTATCAGCCGCATCGGAGGAATTTGAAATTAATTCGCGTAAAAAGATTTCTTTATTACTATAGAGAGAGTGAACAACCAGGTGAAGTAATTGGGTAACTTCTGTTTGAAAATGTAAGGTTTCTTTGTGAGCATCCACGGACATGGGCAAAATCTCCTCTTTAATCTATTTTCAAAGGGAGAATCTTACAACAATTATCTACTCCGCGAAAGCGGTCAAAAGCTTTTATACAGATTCAGAAAAACTTACCCACAGTTTCTGTGGATAAGTTTGTTAATAAGCTATCGACAACTATTAATTAGAGCATAAAAATGGGATTAAAATAAAAATGTCACAAAATGGACATAAGTAAATACACAAGAATATTCAATCAATTAGCTAATAAAGTTGCTCTATTTAAGCTCATGCGGTATTGTGCTGCCTTTTTATTCAGAAAAAAGGCTTAAAAACCTTACCTGTGAATATCCAAAAAAATTACAGCTGTTGAAGCTCTGAGCCGTAGAACTGTTTTAATGTATATAACATATGCTTAAGCGGGGAATTTTGCGCAAATGCTAGGCTCATATCCATGGTCCACTTGCCCGTACTCAGTTGCACTAAAACCGGAGTCATTCTTCCTTTGTCTTGCGGATACAAAGCCAGCACCCAATCGTTCTCAATCAGTGCGTATTGTTTGCTTGAGAGAATTAACTGAGCCATCGAGTCACGAACATAGATCCGCGTGCTCTTGGGATCAATCTTAAAAAATTCGATGCCTTCAAAAATCAGATTGCGCGTCTCAGGATGCACCGAGCGTATTGCTTCGGGAGAAAAATCACTTTCCAAGAAAATGCTCCGTGGCGCCAGGCGGGAAGCTTTTCCTAAAATCACCTCACGCAATGAAAAACCACTCGTTTTATCCTTGATACTCAAAAAATCCAGGATGGTCGGTTTAATATCTAGCAACAAGGCAGGATCCGATATTTTTTTTACCGACTGCCCCTTTAAACCAAAGAGTTTGAAGGCCAAGAGGGAGTGATATTGAGGAAAACCCAAGACATCGGTTCCATGTCCAGCGGATTGATCAACCGCCTCCGTGTCAGCACTAGGAGGATAAAAGCGGGGAATTTTCCGCGGACCGACGCCCTTTCTTGAAACAAAATCCTGTGAAGAGGTTATTCGATCCCCTGAAAGCTCCAAAGCTTCCCCATGGTCGGAAAGTAAAACAACCAAGGCATGATCCAGGACATGGTAACGTTTGAGCATCACCATAAAATCCAATAATTGCTGATCAACCCTTAAAATGGACGCCTGATATCGGGAAACCACATCCTTCTCCTGATAGCCAGGATAAGCGCCCCAGATATAAGGAGAATGGGGCAAACAAAAGTGCACGGCCAGGAATAAAGGCTGCTGCCGCTGCCGTCGGAGGAATGGCTGTAAAAGATTCAAAAAACTGTCAGGGTCGTAGGTAATATACACGGGCCGGCTGCCATAGCTATGCGGAAAGAGCCAGCGCCCCAGGGGGGTATTCACGACTAAATTAGAAAGGGGAAAATCATTAAAGGAACCGACCAGAAAATCATTTAGCCCGATGGGAGGTGCAATCACTTCATCAAAGCCAAAACGCTTATCAATATTGCTAAAACGGGTCTCATCCGTGGCATAGATCGTTTTATAGCCTCGTTGGCGTAAAAGCTGGGTCAACAAAGAAACCTGAGGGCTTGGGGTTTTATTTGCCAAATTAAAGCGAATGCCCGATTCTTTGGGATAGGATCCGCTTAAAATACCCACCCAGGAGGGAAAGGTTCTGGCCAAGGGCGTAAAGGTGTTCGAAAAAACAGTAGCCTGGCTCAAAAAAGGATTAAAAAATTGAGTCCTTACATGGGCGCCAAAAAAATCTAAAAAATCAGGACGCAGCGAATCAACGCCAATAATAATAATATTGGGTTTTTTTTCAGATCCGGCGTCGATACTGTGATAAAAATAATTTTCATAAGCCCAATAACTGAAAATCAAGGAGCCCATGAAAAAAGCAGCAACCCTCCCCTTCCAGTTAACCGTCAGCAGCAAAACAGAGGCCGTCAGAAGGAGCGCCACCGTCCAAAAACAAGCTAAGAAAACCCATAAAACCAGGGACAGGGTGTCGGGAAGCAAAAAGCGCAGCACAGCGGCAAAACGCGAGTTTGGAAAAAATAACTGATTCGCTAATATAACCGTTAGCAGACCCAAGAACCATAAAGCTAAGCCAAGCTTATCGCTGTTCGGAGTGGATAGTTTAAAGCGATAAGACAGCACCAGGGCCACCAGACAAACCAAGCCCAACGCTCCAGCGTGAACCAGGATTTGGGCAAAGATAAACCACAGAATCCCGGGAACAATAGTATAAGGGATCTCCAGTTTATTGGCGATCAAAGAAAAATCATCAAAATACAAATGCAGGCTTTGAATAAAAAAACTGACTTGCACCAGGATGAAAACCAGGGTCAAGACTAAAAGTTGGCAAAAGAGCCTGTAAGCTTGCCCACGAAGCCCTTTCATGCCCGCACCAATTCCTCGGGTGAAAAATCATCCACCGCAATAATAGCCTGTCGCGCTTCATCCGCTTGCTTGAAAATGTCATATTGTTCTAAAGTGATAATACCCTTATCGAAGGCCATTTGGGCCTGCTCCTGAAAATGATAGCCCTTTACCTCACCCTCATATGCTGCTTTCCGAATTATTTTCTCGATGGGTTCTGCCTGAATGGTTTTTAATAAAGCGACCTCGAGTTGATAATAAGGATTGAGGTCACAGGGCGCTGTGAATAAACCGCTGGTCAGGCGCTTGCGCGTTTCCGTCGGTGCAATAAAAAGCGACGTGATTTGGGAGCCCAAACGAACGGGCGGTTTGGCAAAATGCTTGCCGAAGGGAAAAATAAGTAAGCGCAAAACGAAGGCCAGGCTCTTCCATGGAAAATTATGCAGTAACTCTTCAAAACGCTGTTGAATTTCGTAGAGGCAGGTTTTAGCCGTCCAGTGGACCAAAGGCAAATCTTCCGCAGGACTGCCGTCCTGGTGATAGCGGTTCAAGATCGAGGATAATAAATAGAGCTGGCTTAAAATATCGCCCAGCCGGGCGGAAACACTTTCCTTTCTTTTCAAGCCACCACCATAGACCATCATGGATAAATCAGACAGCAGAGCAAAAGCGGAGCAAAAGCGGGTCGCTTGCTGAAAATAAGCCTTCAAACGACTATTGGGGGCCGGCACCAGCCGTCCGCTCGTCAACCCGAGGAAAAAGGTCCGCACCAGATTGCTCAGGGTGAAGCCTAGATGGGCGAAAATCGCTTTATCGAATGCCACTAAGGCCTTTTTTTCGTCTTTCAGGCGCGCCGCCTCGTATTCGGCAAACACATAGGGATGGCAGCGTATTGCACCCTGGCCGAAGATGATCATATTTCGCGTTAAAATATTGGCGCCTTCCACGGTAATCGCAATGGGGATGGCTTCATATGACCGGCCCAGATAATTTTTAGGTCCTAAAATAATTCCCTTACCACCATGAATATCCATGGCATCGTTGCCAATGGAGCGCGCACGCTCGGTAATATGGTATTTAATAATGGCAGAAGCCACGGCGGGTTTTTCACCTCGATCGAGAGAACCTAGCGTAAAAAGACGCGCCGAGTCCATTGTATAGAGATTTCCGGCCATCCGTGCCAAGGTTTCAGACACTCCTTCAAAGCGCACAATCGCCTGTTTGAATTGCTTGCGAATCCGTCCGTAAGCGCCGGAAGCAAAGACCGCCGCCTTCGCTCCACCGGTGGTAACCGCCGGCAAAGAAACCGCGCGACCGCCAGCAAGGCACTCCATCAGCATGCGCCAACCATGCCCGGCCATTGCGGGACCGCCGATGATCCAATCTAGCGGAATGAAAACATCCTTACCCTGAGTGGGGCCGTTTTGAAAGCGCGCGCTTAAAGGCATATGCCGACGCCCCACCTGAACGCCGGGTGTATGCCGCGGTATGAGCGCGCAAGTAATGCCGATATCTTCTTTGTCGCCCAACAAATGATCGGGATCGAAGAGCTTAAAAGCCAGACCGATTACCGTCGCTACCGGCGCAAGGGTAATATAGCGTTTATTCCAATTCAGCCGAATGCCGAGTACGGTTTGACCTTCATGCATAGCTTTGCAGACTACGCCCCAATCCGTCATTGCCGTGGCATCGGAACCGGCGTTCGGACTGGTCAAGGCAAAGCAAGGGACCTCTTCGCCGCAGGCCAAACGGGGCAAATAATAGCTTTTCTGTTCTGGTGTGCCGTAATGTAAAAGCAGCTCTGCCGGGCCAAGAGAGTTGGGTACGCTGACCGTGGTTCCCGCGGAAACGCTGCACGCCTGAACTTTAATTTGAACCTGGGAGCAGGCGTAGTTGGAAAAGCCCTTGCCGCCATATTCCTTGGGGATCAAGAGGCCAAAAAAACCTTCCTTCTTCAGAAAGTCCCAGATCACCGGCGACAGATCGCCACGCTGATGCGTTAGCTCCCAATCATCGATCATGCTGCAAAGCGTTTCCACCGTGCCGTCGAGATAGTCTTTTTCTTCCTGTGATAATTGCGGCAAAGGGAGCGCTAATAATTTATTCCAATCAGGCCGTCCGCTAAATAAATCACCCTCCCAACTCACTGTGCCGGCATTGAGCGCTTCCCGTTCCGTGCGGGACATGACTGGCATACTATTTTGGTAAAAAGCCAAAATCGGCTTCGCTAAATAGCGCCGTCTCCAGGGCGTATACAGAAGCGGGAAAAAGAGAACCAGAAAAAGTAGCCAGGATGCGCCCCAGACCGGCATGGCGGTATGACCCAAGGCAGAAAACAGCAAGAGAAATAAACCCAAACCCAAGGCCCAAACCGAAAGCGAAGCTTGATGGTAGGCGAGAACGCCAAAAGTGATTAAAAACGCGAGAAGCCAAACGATTGTCATCTATCATTCCTTAAAAGTTTGCGACTGCAGCCGTAGGCAACGTTATTGCTTGGAGAATTTCCTATAAGGTTTTCGCGAGCTACTCCTATTCTTTTACGGCATAAATCTCCGGAAGATTACGCCAATAGCCGTGGTAGTCTAAGCCAAAACCAAAGAGAAAACGATCCTCCACACGCAGACCGACAAAATCGGGTTCGAAGGTGACGCCGGGCTCCCGCGTACGGATTTTATCCACCATTACGGCGGAATAGACCACCTTGGCTCCTGCCTGTTTACAATAGTCGATAATTGCAGCCAAGGTTAACCCCCCGTCCATGATATCGTCAAACACGAGAACAGTCCGGTCTTTCAAGTCCAGATGGGGTTCTACCAGCCAATGCAAATCACCGCCGCGCATGGCGCCACGATAGCGCGTGGCGTGCAGATAGTCGGCTTCCAAGGGAAAATGAAGACGCGTCAGCAGATGTCCCAGAGGGATGAGAGCGCCGACCATGACCCCGAGGATTACAGGGCGCGTATCTTTCAGCTTCAGGGTAAGGCTTTCCGCCAGTTTGTCCAGTGCCGCGTTGATATCCGCCTGGGAGCAGACACACTCGGCATTTTCGAGCAGATTTTCAAGCTTATTAATAGTCATCATGTTGGTCTCAGTTAGTCCGTTCACTCTGTTGTAATAGAAAGTCGCGGCGCCGTGCCCAGTGTTGATTTTCAACTGGACCCGGCTTCACCACCGGGAAACGGGCACGCAGCAAATCATACTTTTGGCTGGGCAGAAGATGCAAGGCCGGATTAACGCGGTCTAAAACCTGCAGGACGGCCTCTCTATTATTACAGAGCAAAATCAGATCGCAACCTGCCTCACGGGCCAATTCCATGCGATCAGCATAGTCGCCTGCGACCTCCGCACCTTTCATGTCCAAATCATCGCTCATGATCAAGCCTTCATATTTTAATTTTTGACGCAGGACTTCCTGCAGCCAATAGCGGGAAAAGCTGACCGGCAGCTGATCGACCGCTGGAAATAAAATATGCGCCGTCATCAAAGCAGGAATTTTTTCATTAATAAAATAAATAAAGGGCAGTAAATCTTCTTTTGCTAACTCCTCCTCCGTGCGCGCATCAAGCGGTAATTCTTTATGCGAATCCGGAGCCACGGAGCCATGGCCGGGGAAATGTTTGCCTGTTGCCGCCATACCGGCCGTTTTCATGCCGTGAATATAAGCTGCCGCTAAACGAATCGCTGCAGCGGAATCCCGATGAAAAGCGCGGTCGCCAATCACCGAAGAAATACCTTTGTTTAAATCAAGCACGGGAGCTAGACTTAAGTCGACGCCCTGTGTGACCAGTTCATAGGCCATGACCCAACCGCCCGTTTCCGCGAGACGCAAGCCCAGTTCAGGATTTTCATCATAGACCTGGCCATAGAACGCGGCCGGTGGGATACGCGTGAACCCTTGGCGGAAACGCTGCACTCGACCGCCCTCCTGGTCAACCATAATGAGAAAGGGTTTGCGCAATCCTTGGCGTACGCTGTGGATGAGCGCCCGCACTTGCTCGCTGCTTTCGTAATTACGGGAAAACAGGATGAGGCCGCCCACTAAAGGATGTGCCAGCAGCTCTTTTTCTTCCGCTTGCAGTTCACATCCCTTTATATCGATAATTAAGGAACCAAAGTCTTTTTTCATGAGCGCAATGATACCGCATCTGCTTTCTCATTGCGAGAAGCCTCGCGGCGTAAATAGTTGCCTCTTCCCTACTCCCCTTTCTCCACAAAAAACGTGGAGGAAGGGGAGTAGGGAAGGAGGTAAAAATCAAAGCTGCCTTATGCTATAATTTCAAAATTGATTATTTTGAGTACAAAATATGACCGAATGCAATGAACTTCTTACCTTACGCGATTTTGTCCGTTATGCCGTCAGCTGCTTTCAAGAAGCTGGTTTATACTATGGTCACGGCACAGACAATGCCTGGGATGAAGCTTCTTTTTTAATCTGGCATACCCTGCATCTGCCCTATCAGCTCAATGCGGAAGTTTTGGACGCACGGCTCCTGCAACGTGAAAAGGAGGCCCTATTGAAGCTCATTCAAAAACGCGTGAAAGAACGGCTGCCTTTAGCTTATCTCACCCATGAAGCCTGGTTTGCCGGACTGCCCTTCTATGTGGATGAACGCGTCCTAGTCCCCCGCTCTCCGATTGCCGAGTTAATTGAAAATCACTTCCAACCTTGGCTGGACGGCGATAAGGTCAACCATATTCTCGATCTTTGCACGGGCAGCGGCTGCATTGCCATCGCCTGTGCCAAAGCTTTTCCGGATGCCGAAATCGACGCCACGGATATTTCACCAGAAGCGCTCGCCGTCGCCAAGATGAACCTGCTGCGCCACCATGTCGAAGGTCAAGTCTCATTGCATGAAGGGGATTTATTCAACGCTTTAAAGCATAAAAAATATGACTTGATTATCAGTAACCCGCCTTATGTCAGCGCCCAAGAAATGGTGGAACTGCCCTCTGAATACCGACATGAACCTCCACTGGGGCTCGCTGCCGGTCCACACGGTTTGGACATGGCTCTCAATATCTTGAATAACGCAGCTCACTATCTCCATGCCGAAGGCATTCTTATTGTAGAAGTCGGCAATAGCGAAGAAGCCCTGGCAGAAAAATTTCCCAAGGTTCCCTTTACCTGGCTTGAATTTCAACGCGGTGGCGGCGGCGTCTTTATGTTAACCGCAGAACAGTTAAAGCAATACTTTCCGAACAAGTGAGAGAGTTGATGAGGAGAGGAGGTAAGAAATGATCCGAGTTTTAATGTTATGATTTTTTTACCTCCTTTCCCTAGCCCTTTCCTCCACAAAAAGCGTGGAGGAAAGGGGACTATAATGGGAAAGCTGATTTCTTCAATAACCCTATTTGATATATAATTAATTCCCACGCTAGCGGGAAGAACTAAATTTAAAGAGTGAATCATGTCTGGCAATACGCTTGGGAAATTATTTACCGTCACGACTTTTGGGGAAAGCCATGGCCCGGCTTATGGCTGCATTATTGACGGCTGCCCTCCCCGGCTCGAACTCGGTGCGGCCGATTTGCAAAAAGAACTCGATCGCCGGCGACCGGGTGCTTCCCCCTTTACCTCTCAGCGCCGTGAAGCAGACCAGGTCAAAATTCTTTCCGGTGTCTTTGAGGGAAAAACAACCGGCACGCCCATCGGGCTATTGATTGAAAACCAGGATGCTCAGCCCAGCACTTATGACAAGATTAAAAATCTCTTTCGACCTGGCCACGCTGATTTTACCTATTGGAAAAAATACGGGCATCGCGACTACCGCGGCGGCGGTCGGTCCTCGGCACGGGAAACCGTCATGCGTGTTGCGGCGGGAGCGATCGCTAAAAAATACCTGCGCGAAAATTATGGCACGGTGATTCAAGGCTATCTGGCTCAAATGGGACCCATTTGCCTGGAAGCGGTGGATCTTGAAATAGCAGAGCAAAATCCTTTTTTCTGTCCAGACGCCAGCAAGCTCGCTCTGCTGGAGGAATACCTCACACAGCTGCGCCGTGAGGGTGATTCAATTGGCGCTCTGATCCGTGTTCAAGCCAGCCCGATGCCGGTTGGCTTGGGTGAGCCCGTCTTTGACCGTCTCGACGCAGATCTGGCGCATGCGTTGATGAGCATTAACGCCGTCAAGGGTGTCGAAATTGGCGCGGGCTTTTCCTGTGTGACCCAGAAAGGATCGCAGCATCGGGATGAAATGACTCCGCAGGGCTTTTTATCAAATCACGCCGGCGGCATTCTCGGCGGCATCTCCTCGGGGCAAAATTTGCGGCTCAGCCTAGCAGTGAAGCCGGCTTCCAGTATTCGTCTGCCTGGTAAAACCATCGATTTACAAGGACAAGCCGCTGAAATCAGCACCACTGGCCGCCATGACCCTTGCGTGGGACTGCGCGCCGTCCCCATTGCCGAAGCCATGACCGCCCTGGTTCTCATGGACCATGTTTTGCGAAACCGCGGACAAAACCAAGATTAGAGTCATTTCTTTTCGGTATCCGTAACATTTTTCTTGATTCAACTCATGAAGATACGATAGACCAAAAACAACCCATATTTGCGCTATAATGAATAAAAACAGCCAAAAATAGGTGTTCGAGGAGGTATGTATGGTGGGTCGTATCCCTAGTCAAGAAGAGAAGGAGGAAGTCAGCCCTAAAACTATACTGAAAGCGATGATTAGAAAAAAGTGCAGTGAATTGATTAAACAAATCAAATTAGGGGATGTGGTTAACTTTGGAGGAGTAGAGGTTGAAGTGGTGGCGACTTTTACAGAGAGTGATGGCAGTATGTCTGATCTATACCTGTGCCAGTTAGTGCAGAAAGGGGCAAAGAACAAGGAAAAAGAAAACCATTTTTTAATCAAGCAGTTAAAAATAATCAATTCAACTATTCAAGAACAAATCAGGTCATTAAACAGGAGTGAAAAGCTAACTCTGCTCAAGGATGGCCCGAAGATTCTCAGTTCAATAATAGCTGCAAGAATAATGCAAACCTACCCGGCTATTCTTAAAAGAGAAGGCATGATCGCAAGTCGAGTACATCCGAAAGGAGGGTTTGCCTTGTCTGAGGATAATACGCGACTCTTGATGCCTCTTTTTTCGGGAGAGAAGTTATTTTCTGTCCATAATAAAGCTTTTATATCAGGCCTTGATTTTGAAAAAAGAATTCGTTTGTTATCAAAAATTGTTGATGCTGTGAATCACATGCATCAGATGCAAATTGGACATTTTGATCTTAAACCGGAGAATATTTTATTTGATCCGGAGACCGGTTTAATCAACCTTGTCGATTTTGGAACTTCGCATATTCTCGAACATTCTGAGCAGATTTTACCAGAAAGACTAGGCACGCCAGCCTATATAAGTCCTGAAGCGCGACATAGCGGTATCGGATTGAAAACAGATGGTTATGTCGTAGGCCAGCTGATGCTTGAAACGCTCTTTACCCATATTCTCCCTAAAGAAGAAAAAATAAGTTTGGAATTAAACGAATTGCGTGAACTTGTTAAAGCATTTGGGTATCGTCTACAAGGAAAAAATTCGGATGGTTTGCCTTCGTTGGAAGAAGAAGAACTTCAACGGAGTATGGCAATAGATGTTCAGGAATCAAGCTATTTTAAGACAATTTATTTGCGCTTTCGACCTCATCCGGGTGAACTTAAGCAATTTTTTAATTGGGTGGGTAAATATCTTGACGAGATGAACAAAGGAATATCTGCAGATCAAGCGAAGTTAGCGGCACTAAAAGCAAAACTGAATGGATTGGCTCATCCAGATATTGAATTTCATGTGGCTCCTGTAGAAAAAAAGGCAGAAGACAAGGAAGCACGAGTAGACAACGAACAGAAGCTTGCAATGAGGAATTCGAAGCTAACAATAATAATACCCTCCAGAATGCCGTTTGTAGATTCACCCCTCCCGTCCAGCAGAGACAGTAGCACACCGCTTTTAACTCCTGACACGCTATCAGGCGGAGATGCTAGTACACCGCTTTTAACTTCTAACACTCCGTCAGGCGAAGATAATCATATGCCGCCTGTGGCTCCTCGAAAGAGCAGCAAAAATCAAGTCAGAACTTTTGATCGATCCAGCTCGGGGGGCCCGACGGGTGCTAGGCAACAAAGCCAGAGATCCGGCCCTGAATCAGGTGACTCAGCTCCTGCTCCTAGAAGGAACAAGCCAAAATCCCCCTAGAAGCTGTCTCATTAAAGGTATCGTCTATAACGTTAATTGAATCAGCAGCAGTGCTATAGATTAGCCTTGTTGAGACAGCTTCTAGTGCAGCGTTCAGTTAATTCTGTCACCCGGAGCGCTGTAGTCACGTTTTGATGTATTTCATTAAAAAGGCGGTCTGCAACAGGCTGAAGATCAAGGTCGCCGTCGTGATGCCATAGAGCTTAAAGTTGACCCAGACATTATCGTTAAACTGATAGGCCACGTAGACATTTACAGCTCCCAAAATCAGAAAAAATAAAGTCCAGGCGAGATTTAATTTTTGACCGACTGCGTTGGGGATGATGAGCTGCGTAGCGGCGCCTTTCTGGTTCGGATTATTTTGATTCGCAAGAGCGCCTTCGAGAATGCGCTGCATCATTGGCTTTTTCCCGATAAAATGGCTGCCGAATAGAACCAGAGCAAAGAGCCAAAAGAGGATCGTTGGCTTCCATTTTACAAAAATGGGATTATGGAAATACAGAGTCAGCCCGCCAAAGGTCATAAAGATGGCCAGGGTCACCAGCTGCATCTTGTCCCATTTTTTTTTGATAAAGCGATAGACCAGTACCTGCACAAGCGTGGAAAAAATGCCAACCCCGGTCGCGGCATAAATGCCTTGATATTTGAAGA
>Ga0206951_1024_pt1 | contig 43391 bp, 31 predicted proteins | sample Alteio_BWOrgHeat_38_FD_152974 | JGI IMG/M metagenome (GOLD analysis project Ga0206951, IMG submission 152974) | Enriched cells from forest soil in Barre Woods Harvard Forest LTER site, Petersham, Massachusetts, United States -... | ecosystem: Environmental > Terrestrial > Soil > Temperate forest >... | reverse complement strand
CCAGGTACGACCACTCGTGCATATCCATGCCCATGCCGTGACCAAGACGGTGGGTGAAGTATTTGAAGCCAGGTCCATAGCCCGCGTCGGTGATTACTTTCCGTGCCGCTGCATCCACATCCGCTAACGGAACGCCGGGCTTTGCCGCTGCCAGGGCAGCCGACTGGGCGTGATGCACAATGTCGAAGACACTCTTCATCTTGTCCGTAGCCTTGCCGAGGACAAAGGTGCGCGTGATATCTGACGTGTAGCTTTCCACTTCGCAACCGTCGTCGAGCATGAGAATTGTGCCCTCTCGGATCGTCTGCGGCTGCTCCGAACCGTGCGGCGAGGCAGTGAACTCCCCTATATTCAGGCTGGCCTCGCCTGGAAAGCCAACCTTCTGATAGCCGATGTGAATCAGGCGGTTGACGTCTTTCGTCGTCATGCCTTCCTGCAGTGACTGATAAACAGCGCGATAGACCAGCAGCGTCGCGTGACAGGCAAGACGAATGCAGTCGAGTTCGTGCTGGTCCTTAATCATGCGGCAACCTGCGGTGACTGGAACCGCGCTGACGAAGTGCAAGTGTGGGCCTGCTTTGGCGAGGCTGTCCGCAAAGATGAACTTCATGTTTTCATCGAGGCCGACGGTGCTGCTCGATATGCCACGATCCTTTAACCCCTTCACCGTCAGGGAAAACGGATCTTCATCCTCCTGCCACGTCAGAATGTCGGCATCTTTCGCGAAAGGTCCCGCGCCGAGTAGTTCCCGCGCCCGGTCTTCCTCAAATGCCGGACAGACCACGAAGGGTGTGCCCTTGGCGGGAATCACCAGTGCCCAGAAGCGTTCGCTGCCCCAGAATCGGATATTGGCGAAATAGACGGAAGAGGTAGCGCTGTTCGCCAGGATGATGGCATCGATCTTGTTGGCAGACATCAACTGCCGCGCCCGCTCGATGCGAGCCAGTCGCTCGTCGTTGGTGAAGGACTTTGCCCGTCCGGAGAGATCGGTTAAGGCGGCGATCGCAGAAGGAACCGCACCAGGCGTAGCGGGTGTATCGTCCCTGCGTTGGCTATGCGCCTTCCGGCGCAACGAAAGAAATGCGGCAGCAGAAGAACCACGAAGGAAATTCCGTCGGGAAAACATATCCCATCCTACACAAGCTCATTTTGGAGCCTATGCTCGACATGCCTGCTACGATCAGAGGAAGTAGAGCTCTTTCTGGAAAGGCGCCCGTCCGAGTGCGGGCGCTTCGTATTTAGGGGATAGATCGGCAGTAGGATGCATACAAAATCTATAAAAATGAGGAATTTACCAAAATCATAGTAGGGAGCTGGTGCGGGCAGAAACGCCGTAAAAGGAGTAAGATAGAGACAGTTCTTTGAAAAGCTTCAAACTCCACGAAGCTGCTCCACATATGGGGGCGTCACGGTTTCGACGGGATTGTTTGCGGCAAAGAGGCATGCCGGGGGCTGGGCACCCGTAATCGCTCGGAAAATGATAATTGCCGATCATCAACTGGCATACGCAGCTTAATTAACTAAGTTGCCGTCCTCCGCGGCTTCGTCTGCGGGCTGCGAGAGGACGTCGCACAGCAGGCTGGTTTCTATGGCTGGGTACGGGTCATAGGAATGAGATCCACGGACTAGCAATGCGCGCATCTTGTCCGTTCTGAGCGCGCAAAGCGAAACCTACCGGAACGCGACTGAGCATGGAGTCTCTTTGTTGACTACGATTTCGGACGCGGGTTCGACTCCCGCCGCCTCCACCATTACTACTAATTTATTTTCATATATTTATAATCTGAGTCGTGGACGGCAAACTTGCAGAAACTTGGATCAGCTTCTTACCGTCGGGCAGCGTCTGGACGGACGTCCCTCAGGTGCATTGGACGAGTGCTTCCTCTATCAAATAATCGCGGCATTCGTCAGGCGCGTGGCCGCTACACAAGAGATTAGTCCGCACATGTCGGCTTCTGTCTACCAATGCTTTTCGATGAGCGCCTTGGTGATTTGTACTAAACCCTCATCTTGGGCTAGCCCAGAATAAGTCGACAGGCGACCACGCAACAAGCCCAAAACCACCGACAGCGTTCAAGCGGTCAACGCGGCAGGTAGCGGCAGCCAAGACACTGCCTCGTTCGTTTGCGGCCCGAAAGCGGCGGGAAGCGGATATTCCAACATTGGCTGCGGAGGCCTTCTTCTACAAGGCAAGCAAACCTTGGCTGCGCAACGGTGCATCGGCGCAACAGAATACGCGGCATGATGTTGGTCCCGGCAAGTCGGCATTTTCTCGCTCAATTTGCAAAGCCTGTGAAACAGCCGGGGATACATGCATTCACACTCCTCATGGTTGTTTTTGCCAATAGATTGCGCCCATAGCGCATAAATCGGTACAACTGTTCGGAGCCGGGGTGGTCAACCACCCCGGCTTCCGCAAAAACGTCGCGACCATTTGTTCACTATGAAACGCGTGAGAAGTCCGTTCCTGATAGCATTCTCGCGTTGGCGCTCAACGTGGTTAAACGCCGCACTCGAGATCTTGAGCCGGAAGGAGAAACCGCGATGGAACCGTTCGTCGCGTATCACGGTGTGGATGCCTCCACCCATCAACAGCATTTCGAAGAGTTGTTGGCTCAGGGGCTGCGAATGACCTGGATCAACGTCTCCGGCGACCCGAGCGATGCTCGCTACGCCGCCATTTGGGTAGCAAGCGACGGCCGCGCATGGGCCGGCTTGCACAATCTCGACGCCGCTGGTTATCAGCAGCGTTTTAACGAACTCACGGCGGCGGGTTTGACGCCATCCGTAGTTTCCGCCGCCGGACCCGCGGACCGAGCCGTCTTGGCAGCGATGTTCGAGCAGCGAGATGTTGGATCGTGGACGGCGCGACACGGCCTCCCCTGGGGTGCATCAGGTCAACCGGACACGATGGTGGGCCAGTCCGAGCAGGCCTACGCGGCGGGTCAGGTTCCACGATGTCTCGCAGTCTATGGAGATGCGAACGACCGCCGGTACGCTGGCATTTGGTGGGAGGCACGCGACGGCGTCAGCGCCTCGTGGTGGCTTGGAGACGGTGACTTTTACCAGCGTCTCTTAGACGCACAGGTGGCCGGTGGCAATCGCCCCTCGTCTCTAGCGGTCAGCGACGACGGAAGCGTGTTGTCTGTGTTTCGCGGAGATCAAATCGGGGCATGGACGGCGCGACATCGGATCAGCGCTCAAGAGTACCAGGCCGAATTCGACCGTCAACTCCAGCAAGATCACCGCTCCATCGTCGTCGCGGCCGGCGGTTCTGGTGATTCGGCTCAGTACGCAGCGATATTCGCCAGCCAAGAGACTGCCGTGCCCCGCGTGTGGACTGTGTCGGTCGACTCACCAGGCCCCGATGCGTTGGCTGCGGAACTGGACGCTGCCATGGCCGATACGATGAGCCGATTCGGTGTCCGCGCCGCGGCGCTGGCCGTCGCCAGAAACGGTGTGGTGCTGGTGTCCCGCGGCTACACCTGGGCTGAGACTTGGTATCCGGTAACACAACCCGCCGCGCTTTTTCGGCTGGCCAGCGTCTCCAAGATTTTCACCTCGGCAGCGGCCCAGGCGCTGCACGATGACAACATCCTGAATCTGGATACACCCATGTTCGGCTTCCTCGGCACGACAACGCCTGTTCCGGTGGATGTCTCGGTAGATCCACGGGTCGCGCAGATCACATCGCGCCATGCTGCCACGCGCATAACCGGAATGCATCGCGACCTTTTCGGCCGTCGTCCCGACGGTACCTTTGGCGACGCGACGATGCGCGACGTGTCCCTCCTGCTCGCGGGCCACCTCGGCCCACCCGCGCTGGACGATGTTGTTCGCTATGTCTACGGCATGGAGTTGGTGAGCGACCCCGGCACCATGAGCCCGATAGACAATGGTTATTCCAATATCGCATTCTTCGTTTTGGGCGCAGCCGTCCAGCAAGCTGCGAGACAACCAATTGACGCCTACATCCGGGAGCGCCTGCTCGCTCCCCTTGGCGTCAGCGACTTCTTTGTCGCGCGCACCGCGGTTGGACAGAGGCTTGCCGGTGAAGTATCCGGATACGACAGCGCCAATGCAGGTCCCTCGATGCTCGACACCACTGGCCCGTGGGCGCCCGGTGCCTATGGAGGCTCATTTGTGCTTGAAGTGGCAACGGGCGCAGGTGGCTTTGCTACATCGGTGGCCACGGTCGCTCGTTTCATCGGCTCTCATGCAGTCTGGGACCTCGGCCCGCGTATTATCAATACCCGCTACGGCGATTTCGAGGGTACTGGCACGATCGCCCAGAGCCGCGATAGCGACCTCGACCTGGCTGTGGCATTCAACTTCTGGGTGCCGGACACCGCGAAGGGCCAGTTGCTCGCGCGGATTGGACCAGTCTTGGATTCCGCCGGACTGTAGCGCGTCGGACGACAGCTTGACGTTGGTTCCACCAAATTGATGCATATGTGACCGACATTACTTGCACAATCGGGTTGGAAAACGTTTGGCCGTCATTCGGAATAGGGGGAGTCATTCGCGGAAGTCGGGCTCATCGTAATCCGGCAGACGAACCCGAAGAGCTTAGTCACGCCAAAACGTGCCTCGACTCCCGCATTTCGGCGGCAGCGTCTACTGCGCAATGTGCCCGTGCTCAAGCGCCTGCGGCCCTTCGGTCCAGCATACTGAAGCTGCAACCCGCTCTCGGTGAAAATGGGCTTGGGTTGGTATCGGGAGAGATGTTGACACTTGCCTAGAACGGCTGTTTCACCCTTGAAGATGTATGGTTCGAATAAGTGTCAATGGCTGCTCTTCGACCGATCGAACCCGGGGAATTGCAACTGGTGTTCTTCGTTATTATGCGGAAACAGGCAAAACATCCGCGATTATCGCAGACGTGCGGAGCGCGGTGTTCTTGAGGCACAGACCAGGTAATCTACGAATAATCACTCTGTGTTACAGACGTTGGTTTCGTATCGACTCAAGCGCATTATTTCGGATCTTGCAGATGCATGGCATTCCCGCGCCAGCGGCCCAACGGCATTGTGACCAGCTCATTTTAGTTGATGTACGGCTAAGGTCGTTTCTCGTCAACTTGGCACGCGATCCACGAGTCCTTCCGGTCCGGCCTCGTTATAGCGGTTGATCCAACGGTAAGCCGTGGGACGCGAGATCCCATAGGCACGGCACAGGTCCGCTACCGACATCTCTTCCTTCTGGTAACTCGACAAAAACTGCAGGCGTTGATCCATAATGCGAATCTCTTTCCAGGGCATTCAATATCGTCCTGAATTGCTCAGAACTGAGGAACCGTAGCCGTCGCGCTCCGCTGTAAACCATGTCTCCGGTCTGTTTTGTGACGCAAGTGCTAAGTATGCTCAGGGGCTCTGCCCCGATCGCGCGGCGCAAGGGGTTTCCCGCAGTCTTCCGCGCTGCGCTTGTGCAGACCTGCGCTGCGCTTCGCCCTTTCCGCTCCAGCTTCGCCTCCGCTTCAAGCGTGGGAGATACCCCTCCCCATTGCGCCTTGCTACCCCCGCCTTCGCCAGGAGGCGTTCGGCATGTACATGCCGCGTTTCAACGCGGAAGTGCAAAAGCCAAAGCGAAGGAGCAAATGCAATGAACAAGACAAAGAGCAGCAATCGACCGAGTATCTATCAACCGTTACCGACCGCATCATCTCCAGCCTCAAGGCTGGCGTGATTCCATGGGAGAAGCCTTGGAAGGCCCCGCGCTTCGCAGGTGGTCCATTTCCGCGCAATTTCCATACAGGCAAGCCCTACCGGGGAATCAATGTCCTCTTGCTTTGGTCGAGCGACTACACCAGCCCTTTTTGGCTCACCTTCAAACAGCGCAGGACTTGAAGGGACACGTTCGCAAGGGCGAGACGGGAACGCCGATTGTCTTCTACAAGCAACTCCCCGAAGACAAGAAGACCGACGAGGCCAGGGAAGAAGACGAGCGCGCCCCGTTTCTTCTCTGCCACTACACCGTCTTCAATGTGGATCAGTGCGACGGCCTCAGCTTGCCGGAGATCGACCAGACCACGTCCGCACCAGAGATTGACGAGGACGAACTTTGCGAAGGCATCGTGACCGGATGGGCAAACCGCCCCGCGCTGCATCTGACCAGCCCTACGGAGTGCCGGGCATATTACAGGCCAGTCACCGACTCCGTACACATGCCCGACCGCAACCGTTTTGTCGACGCGCCGCACTACTACAGCACCCTCTTCCATGAACTGGTACACAGCACAGGCCACACCAGCCGACTGAATCGCACCTTTGGCGACCACTTTGGGGATGAGCTCTACAGCAAGGAAGAGCTAGTCGCAGAAATGGGAGCCGCTTTCCTTTGCGCTATCGCCGGAATTGCCAACGAACACACCGACCGCAACACTACCGCTTACATCCAGAACTGGATTTCCAAACTGGAATCTGACAACCGCCTTGTCATCCATGCAGCGGGAAACGCACAACGCGCCGCTGACTGCATTCTTGGCGAACCTCTCGCGGAAGCCAGCGAAGCGCCGCAGGCCATCGAAGCGGAAAAACTCGCGGGGGTGGCGGCATGAAGACCATCCTCGACATTCTCAGCAAGGCCGGAGGGTGGCACCCCGGCCTGTACCTCAAGATCGACAACCCGCCCTACATGGAGCTTGTGATTGAGGCGATGGATGAGTCCGGCCCTTGTGGTCTGCCTTCCATATCCGTTGCTCATTACGGCAAACAAAATCCGTTGCTCATTACGGCGAACAAAACGGCGATGCCATGCTCGACCCGAGATGTGCTTCGAGCTTGGCTTTGCTGGAGACCCGCACCTGAACCCGTTCTACTGGCGCAACGATTATGTCGGCATCGAGGAGTGGAGCCGCTTCATTCAGGAAGGCAATTACTGCTATCACCCGCAGCTTCACGAGCAGCACGAGGCATTCGCCAAGACATGGGACAGGAACCTGCGTTCCCAAGGTTTCGCCGAAGTCTTCACCGACAAGTGCATTCGAGGTTAGTTCCGTGCCCGTTGGAGCGGAACACTCGTAGCCGTGCCGCTCTGTGACCCTTCACAGTCAACCGCTCGAAAGGAGCAAACACCATGCAGACCATTGCGACCAGCACCATCCCACAAGAAGTCCCACTCTCCGCCCTTGTGCCGTCTCCCTCCAATCCCCGCCAGCACTTTGACGAAGACAAACTCAATGAGCTTGCAGAGACGATTCGGAAGTCTGGCGTCTATCAGGCAATCCTCGCCCGTCCCAAGGACAACACCTTGGAGATTGTCCAGATCACATCGGTGCGGCCGGCAGCGCGAGATTCACCAGCGCAATCATCATCGGCACTTCGACCAACGGGCCGATCACAGCGGCGAACACAGCGCCGGAGTTGATGCCGAACACGGAAAACCGCAACGGCGATGGCCAGCTCGAAGTTGTTGGAGGCTGCGGTGAACGAGAGGGGCGATCGTCTTCGGACATGCGGGAGATCGAGGCAGAGTTCTCACCGCATTTGAACGACAAGTCCTCGGCGCGCATGTTCAAGAAACATCTGCGCCATAACGGGCGATTCCATGTCTAGCTGGACCCCACCCTTGCGAACAGGGACAGCGGTATCTTGCGGCAAAGCTTCGCCGTAGATAATCATAAGCTCGGTTCGGTGATCGGCTGACGGTAAGTGGAACATACGCACGTGCACAGCCTGCTGCGGAAACGAAAGATGTTGTTTCGCGAGCAGACGTTCAATGGCTGCACCATCCGAGGCAGGATCTGCCGCAACCGCGGCTGCATAGTCAGGCCAGCTTCCGACGTTATAGATGAACCGGAGATCTCCTATTTGCGTTGTACGCGTGGAGTCGTAGTTGTAAGTGCGATTGTTGGTCGGCAGGAAGTGCTCAAACTGTATCCAATAGAAGCGCTCTATGATGTTGTTGGGGCCCGCCTTCGCAAATAGGTATTGTTCTGCCTCTGCGTTTCCATAAAGGTTTACTTGTTGAGTGCCGATGAATCGGAACCCTTTCCGGACGCTCAGCTCTGCCTTGGGCGACTCCTCTGAAAAGACTGTTCTGCCTTTAACGTGGTGCACTGCATTAGCGCTCGATCCGTCACCGCCGTAAGCAAACGTCGCAACCCCGAGCAGTAAGCCCGCTGCCGCGACAACCAAAGCGTTACGGCTCGACAGAACTTGTCGTTTCATTGAGTGCATTTCATAATCTCCCTCCATCTCGAAAAGGTACGCTCGATAAATAGTGAAAGTTCCCGCCAAAGGGCCTTGTAGGCTTTCTCTCCGGTACAAAACGTGAAGCATCTCCCGGTGCACCCACCCACGCGGTCGGAGCGGCTGCGAGCCAGCAGGATCGACTTGCAATTTGCCCAGATTCCACATGATGCACCGACCCAGCCTGCTATCAGAACAAAGTGAACGCGCATGTTGCCCAGACCATCGCCGCCAAGCCGCAACTAGTCCAGATCAGCACTGCTTACGGGACGCAGAAAGAAGGTAGTCCCGTTGTGCCGCGCAACAATTACACCGAGGTTCGCAATCCATCCAGTAAGGAAGAAGCGAAGCAGCCTGAGTTCAAGGTGTGCAAGTATACCGCCGAGGCCATCATCACCGAAGGCAGCGGCGTCGGCACCGTCCATAAGGTGTGCGCCAATCCATCCTGCCCGGTGCATCATCCAAGCCTCATCCGCAGAAGGCCACAGATGATGTCAAGTGGAAGGCCGAGCAGGAGAAGCAGCGCAAGGAACAGGCCATTGCCAACACCACCGGCCTCCGCGTCCTTGCCGCTGTGAACGCCGCCGTTCCTGTCCGCTTGATGAAGCGTGACCTGCTTTTCATCCTTGAGAAGCAGGTAAGTCTGATGGACGAACGCCGGATTGAAGCACTGGCGCGGCAGCATGGTATTCGGCAGAAGCGCGACGATGGAGGCATTGCCAAGACGTTCAGTGCATTTCTTCGCCGTGCCGAGGAAGGGGCGCTCTCGCGTCTAATGGTCGAAACCACCATCATGCTTGCTGCCGCACGGACGAATCCCGCCAATGTTCTCCGTGATGCCGCCAACACCTATAAGGTGGACACCGATGCTATCGCTCCCAAGGTGAAGCAGGAGTTTACCGCGAAGGGAAAAGCAAAGAAATCGTCGCAAAGCACATCCAAACCTGCGAGAAAAATGGCCTAGCAGGTCGCATCGAGGGGCGGCAGCGGCGCCGTCCCTCGTTTTATGCGTAAAATCGCGCAGGGAGAACCCGCTTTGGTTTCTCCCTGCACCCCGTCCTAGTGAGCGGACCCGTGTAATACATCCGGGCAAGGCGCGCGCCTTCGGTCCCGATTACGCGCATGACGTCCGTAACGTCTCCCTCGCTCCGGCCATCAGTATTCATGCATATTCGCCGCCGCTCAAAGAGATGAACGAGTACGAGTTGGATGGGAGTCAACTGGTTTCGCGTGAACGCGCGTCTGGGAAGGCCGAGACACTCGATCAGGAGGGGCGAGTGCAGAGCTGGAAACCCGCAGATCGGACTGATGCCTTGAGCATTGAGCAGATACTTTCAGCGGCACGGGCACGTCTGCCACGGCTATCTCCGATGAGGCCTATGAGGCGGTGGCGAAAACAGAGGCGATACTCGTCGATATTCGTCCCGAAAGCCAGCGCGCGATCGAAGGTAGCATCGCCGGCGCATTGATTGTCGAACGTAACGTGCTCGAGTGGAGGTTTGACCCAGCATCCAGCACACGGCTGCCGGTGGCGACCGATCATGACCTACAGGTGATCGTGTTTTGTTCCGAAGGCTATACCTCGAGCCTCGCGGCTGCTGCTCTGCAGGATCTCGGACTCAGGCGCGCCACGGACATGGTTGGTGGATTTCATGCATGGCACGTAACGGGTCTGCCGATTCTGCCGCCCAGCCAGGCTTTCAGGATCGGTCTTGCTAACCAGCAGTACGCTCAGCTCGTGGACTTGTTGGCCGTTGACTCGCCAGAAGCGTATTTCGGAGCGCATTTCTTCGAGCGAATTCATTGGAAACGTTCTTGTGGCCATCCCCCAAAAAGCTTGATTGCGCCTCTGCCTCGGCTTTGCGCCAAAGCCAGTTGATCGTCACGTGCCAGCCCGATAACTCCGCCCCATATTACTGGGCTGGATTAGAGCTGACTTCACCAGGGAATAGGATATCTCTTCCGATTCTCCAAGGAGTGCCAATAGAGTGGCAAGGTTGGGGTTCAAATTCCTCTCCTCAGCAATGGAATTTCCTGCTTGACTTCCCTGTACCCCCGCGATATAGTCGGCCACCGCGTTTGGTTTTCCTCTTCCATTCCTGATAGCAAAAGAGCTGGAGGATCCCCATGAAAGTCCGCCTTTTCTCTCTGGCATTTTTCCTCGCATTAGTTACAACCGCAAAATCACAGCAACCTCCGCCGCCCTGTGAACCAGGACTAACCGGCGAGGGACAATTAGCTAACCAACAGAAAGTGGTGAATTCCCTCGTCGATAAATTATACGCAGCCTATCAAGCAGGTGATAAGAAACAGGAGGACGATCTCGTTAAGCAAATGGAGGGCTACGCCAACCATCGTGAAGTTACATTCTCCGATGAGGAAAACGGCAAGATGGAGGAACTGGCGCAGCGTCCAGAAGTGAAGACCATCATTGAAGCTGTATATCGAGAAGATCGCGCCGAGGAAGTTGAACTGAGCTATCATTTCAATCTATCGTCCTGCTTCTTTTATCAAAACCCGATGTTGCAGGACTACGTCAACAAACTCGGTCAATCCCTCGTTCCGACTACGACGAGCCAGTTCTATGCTTTTCGCATCGTAAATGACCCTCGGCCCAATGCCTGGTCTTATAGCACCGGAGGCGTCTACTTGACGACCGGACTCATAACCATGCTTGACAATGAGGCGGAACTTGCATTCGTTCTGGCCCACGAGGTGGGTCATGTCGAGCATCGCCATATGTACATGCATGCGCGACGGCAGGTGCTTGAAGAACTTCTTGAAATCGAGAAGATCAGGTCCGCACGTAAGAAAGCAATGATTATCGGGGCGGTTGCGGCGGGCATAGGGGCTGCGGCAGGTGGAGCGAAAGGCGGCGGCAGCGGTGCACTATTCGGCGCGGCTCTCGGTTTTGGCGGAGCCACCCTGGTCACGACAATCGTTGACCGTTTGCGCGTGCCAAAGTTCACCGACTATTCAACTACGCAAGAGACTGACGCCGACGAATTTGCCACGCATGCAGTTCTCGAACACAACTTTGATGTTCGCGAAGCACCGAAAGTATTTCAGACGGTTGAGAGTTCTATCCATCGAGATGATCGCGTCGGCGGTCTGGGCTTCGCCTACGGCAACATAGACAACTTGGTCAACAGACGCGAGCATGTCCAGAGCCTATTGACCGGGGCGCTTAAACCCGATCTGGACAAGCGAGTTCAAGCGGGACTGCAGAGTACTTCTCCGAACTGGGCGCTCATGATGAGCGAATTAAAACGTGATAATGGCGTTTTGGCGCTCGATTACGATCTCTTTGAAGAGGCGCGGCAGAACCTCGAAGATGCAGTCGCTGTGCGTTCTAATGATCCTGTAGCCCATCTTTATCTGGGAATGGTCTACAGACTTACAGCTCGTAATCCCGCCGAAGACGAAAAGGCGATGGGCCACTTCATGCAAGCTATACATCTTGATACCAGTCGCTCTGCTTTCCCCGTACCACATCTACTACACGCCCTCGCATTGCTGAAGCAGAATGATCCATCGAAGTTCCCAGAGGCCCAGAAAGAAATCAAGACTTACATCGAACTGTACCGATTGGACAACGGAGGAGCGGTACCACGGAATATTACTATCCTTTACGACTACCTTACCCTAGCAGGCGACAGCGTCTGGGCTGAACCTCCGGTGTTGAATGTTTCTGAGACCAAGCAAGTGAGCAGTTCTGCCGTACAGCCGAGTACTGAGGTGAAGAAAACCGAAGTCAAACAGCCCAGATAACAGTAGCCAAATGGATGAAAGAAAAATCTCCAGGAATTCGAGCCTTGGTTACTGTCGTGGCTCAGTCGCGTCTGCCCGGAAAAGGCTTGGCCGATTGATTCAAACCGCGTCCTCTGTGCCGCGTTTTACTACCTTGACGGCCATCTCCATAGCGTTAGCCTTCGGTAGCAGATCGGACGGCGCCCAAATCGGTGTCTTTCAATTAGAGCTGCCTGAGCTGAAGATCCAAGTCAATGAGAATGTGACTGCTGATATTCCCAGTTCGTTCGTCAATCACATCGCTATCCGTGTGCTGCGCAGCTCGCAAGAGATGCCGACAGGACAGATCGTTGTTCGTATCAACGGTGAGCCGGCGAACATTATTATGTCCACGCGTGCTGCCGAGTCGACTATTTTATGTGATCTCGATCTCAACTTTCGCCCGGGTTTTCTTCTACATGCGGGTCAGAACGCGATCGAGGCATCTGCAAAATCCGTCTACGGCCGTCCTTACTACGCCATCTTTATCTTGAACGTTCGGGACGAACCCAAGACACTACGCGAAATCCAAAGAGAAGCAGTCGTTAGCAAGCAAGGAGACAGCCCGCCGGAAATCCATCTCGTGGATCCTCAGGGGGCCGTTGAAAATGTACGTGAGCTAACAGTGAACGGGTATGTTCGGGGAGGAATTGCACCCGTTCAGGTTACAGTTCAAGGAGAAGCGATCGCCCTGAAAAGCGGTCCGGACCGAGCAGGGGCGCGCAAAATAGAGGTGGTAGGCGTTGACGGATCCGCATATACATTTACGGCCCCTGTTGCCCTTAGCCTCAAGCAGGAATCGATTGAGATCATTGCAACGGACGCCCACAATAACCGCAGCCGCGTACTCATTCCCGTCATTCAAGGGTCCCGCGTGCCAATCCAGCGCTGGGCTATTGTTATCGGAGTCTCTCACTATCAGAACAGCCAGATAAACCTTCAATACGCGGATCGCGATGCCGAATCCATGCGAGATTTTCTTGAAGATCCCAAGGGTGGTGCCGTGCCTCCCACCAATGTTTTTTATGCCGTAAATGAGCAGGCTACTGCAGGAAATATCAGGTCAGCCCTGTTCGAGTTTCTCGATAAACCGGGGCCGGATGATCTCGTGATCGTATACTTCGCTGGTCATGGCGCCAACGACCCCGAGAGTCCTGACAACTACTATTTGCTGGGTTACGATGCCGATCCGCAGAACCTGGGAGCGACCGCAGTCCGAATGCGGGAGTTGCAGGAATCGTTTGGTAATTACCTCAAGGCCAATTTGGTTACTCTGGTTGACGCATGCCACAGCGGCGGCATTGGAAAGAGCTTGCAAAATATGACCAACGCCAGATGGGCTAATGCGGGCTTTGGTTCTCATCGGGCCATTATCACTGCAAGTGATGTCAGTGAGTTTTCACGAGAAGATGCGTCGTGGGGCGGCGGTCACGGAGTGTTCACCTTTTACGTCTTGCAAGGACTGAAAGGGGCAGCTGACGCTGATCACGATCATCAGGTTTCAGTCGGCGAACTCTTCGACTATGTGAGCCGACATGTAGCGGATGAGACCCATGGCGCTCAAAATCCGCAGGCACTGGCTAGATCGGAACGTGGTTTCGTGCTGGCCAGCCAAGGGTCTAAAAGGGCGGAATTCTTTTCCGGGCATCTAGATTCTCTTGGGAGATGAACCCTGAATGCGGCGAGCCAAAGTGTTTCTCAATTGCACTCTAATCATGCTGCCTTATCTGGTTTGTACGACGGCGTCTGCAGGCGAAGACACTGCAAAGCGGAAGGCACGCGCGCAATCACATCTGATTGAAGCGCGGCGGCTCGCATCGGACTACAAGATAGGCAAGGCGGCCGCCAGCGCCCGCGAAGCGCTGAAGGACAATCCTAATCTCGCCGAAGCCTACGTCTACCTTGGCCTCGAATACTTCCGGTCCGGTAACCTCAAAGCGGCGAAGGACGAATTTTCACGTGCTCTAGATCTTGACTCTTACGAAGCCGAAGCGCATTGTCAGATGGGATTTGTCCTTTATCAGCAAGGCGAATTCGAATCAGCTGTTGACCACTGGAATCTGTCGGCGCGCATCGATCCAACCTCGCCTCAGACGATCGCAGGTGTGGCGCTTGGACAATTCAAGAACGGGCAGGAGGACGCTGCAATCAAGACCTTCGAGAAGATACTTCTCTACGATCACCGATTCGCGAACCCGGCCTTTGTATCTAGTGACAACGGCCCTAAGTGGTCGGGAGCATTGCTGCAAGACTTCCATGCGCTACAAGAAAAGGCGATCAGCCAAGCGCATTGATTACAATTATCGGCTGATAAGGAAATGCGCCTAGCGGTGGTCGGCTTTTCAAAGTATTTCGAACTGAATGCGCTTCCGCCACCGCAACACAGTTCTTTCAGCTTTCGAAAGACGCCGACGGTGGCATACCAGTTTTCCAGCGAGTGCGTCTTGCATACTAAGTGGAAAGGCCGATATCGCCTTCGAGCACTTGCTGGACGAGCCTCGGCTTCTCGCCGGCTCGCCAAAGCGGCGCGCTATGCACGACCCGATAGCGAAGTGGTCCGCCGTCAGCGCGTTCACTGCGCGTGATCGGCCGCGGAATGCAGACGAATTCGGTGCGCATTTCATCCGCGCTGAGCCGGACCGTCGCATAGCCATGGCCGCCAAGATCAACGAACTCGAGGTGTGGGGCCAGTTCCGCGTTCGAAACGGCATGGGCGCGCTTCAGGTCAAAGCTCTTCGCATACTCAAGACACGACCGAACGCCGTGCTTCAGCAACATGTTATAGGTCCAATCGGGTTTGTCCCCGCCGGGGCGATCGGCAAGGAAGAGCGGACGAAGCGGATCGGCTTTCGGAAAAGTATGCTCGTACGCTTCCATGGTGCCAGCGCTCGAAAGCGACGCGCCGACGAAACTTAGGCCTACGGGATCGAACTTGCCCGGCGGCAACTCCGATGTCGCATAGCCCGCCCAGAAGCTGTGCCGGTCGCCGGAGACATCACGAAGCCCGTAATCCTCTCGTCGCGTACCAGGTCGTATATCTCGGCGCGCTCCCGGTAAGCCGATCCATAGTCGCCGCTACTCATTGAGGCATAGGTGGTCTTTGGCCATGTCTCCTTTGTCAGTCCAGGCGGAAGGTTCTGCGGGTCGCTACGCCAATCCGGCGCGCCTTCGGAATTGCCCCAAATCTTCCAGGTCGCAGTCGATCTGCGCAGCTGATCCTTGAACCAGGCCTTCTGGGTGGCGCCGAGGATCGTTTGCGGCGGCGCGTCTTTTCGCGGGTTCGGAACATGCGCGCCATTGAATGAGATTTCGTTTGGCGGGTTGCCGCCATTGAAGGCACGGCCCCTATCAAGAATCTGGGCCGCATCCTCCGGGAACATGCTGGTGAATTCTGGACCGAAGCTGGCGACAGATTTGTCGCTGAAAGGATCGGCACTGCGGTAACTATGCTGGTCGGTGATGATGAGATCGAGATGCCGACCGTAGCGGTAGGAGCGATAGCCGATCAGGCTGTTGATCGCCGCGAGATTGTTGGGCTCGACGCCGAGGCCGTTCTCATCCCATTGCCCGATCGGCACATCCTTGACCGTTGGCGGTCCGAACGCCTCGAGCGATCCGCTCGGCGGAGCGACGCGCGCGGGCAGATATTCGAACCATGCCTGCCTGGTTGGCGGCGACCTTAATGCTCTGTCCCGGGCGTTCTGGTCCTCCTGCCTGCTGGATGCTTTGCCATCCCTGCCAAGAGAATTCGTGATTGTCCCACATCGCCACGAACGGCCAGCGAGCCCTCGCATCCTGCAAGTCTGGATCGGCAAGATAGCCGCGATAGATGGCGCGGTAGCCGTCGACCGTCAGCGGATAGTGGAACTTGCCGACCTTGCCGCCATCGGGGATCCGCGCGACCTCGTAAATCGTACGGTCGTACCGTGTCTTCACTTCTTCGGGGTATTCAACGACCTCGTAGATGAAATCGCCGAGGTGCAGGACAAAACCGAGCTGGTCCGCCGGCGCCGCCCGCTCATCTTCGAAGATCATCCGGCGGTAGGCGTTGAGCTTGCCTTCGTTGACGTCCTGGCAGCTAAATTCGGCGAAACATTCCGAGCACGAAGCGACATGCAAACACGCCGGATGATCGGGCGGCAGTCTCAAATCTGTAAGTTACAGAATCCACGATATGTGGAAAAGTTCGACTCCCGCCGCCTCCACCAAGGTTTAACTTTTTATTATACGAGTGGTGTTCACCGCCACGCATCCCTAGAGTTTGCTTGATTTGCACGACATCCGACCGAGTCATTCAGATCACGACTCCCTATGAAGGGACGCAACGACTAGCCCTTCGGAACCTTGTAGCTTGATGAAGTCATCGACCCGCTCTGTGTCCCGATGAGAATCGGTTCCGGCGAGAATGATCCCGGCCTCCGTAGCCACTCGGATTGGGCTGTGACCGAAATTGAGGAGAACCACTAGACGTTCATTTGCTGTGACCCGTTCGTAGCTTAATAGATCGCCTAAAATTCTGAGGGAACGCAACTCGCCGCCTACAACTGTCGGGTGTGCGCGTCTGAGAGCAATCAACCTGCGATACAGGCTCAAGATGGATGTTTCATCTCCTTCCTCAACCTCAACGTTCACCACCCGATGATCGGCAATAAGGGGTAGCCAGGGCCGGCCTTGCGTGAAACCGGCTGTTTCAGAACCGTCCCATGCCATAGGAGCACGTTCTGGATCTCGTCCCATCCCGATTCCGGGCTGTCTTTTTTCGGCGGGATCCTGCACCTCTTCCGGACTGATCGACGCGTTTGTCATGCCGATTTCGTCTCCGCAATAGATAGTCAATGTTCCGGGAAGTGTGAGCAGTAGCATAGCTGCTATTGGAGCTTGCGAAACGCCGACTCTGGTCGCAATGCGAGCGTTGTCATGATTGCCCAACACCCAGTTCGGCCATGCTCCTGACGGCATCATGCTCATGTATTCCGAGATAATGGAGCCGACGGCTTGCGCGTTCCACGCACTCTGGAGCAGCAGAAAGTTGAATGGCAAATTTGCACCGTTCAAATTCTGTCCGTAGTAGGTCATCAAGTCCTTCAACGGAAGGTATATTTCACCGATGAGAACACGTCCCGGATAGCTGTCAATCACAGTTCGCATCTCCGCCACAACCTCATGCACTTCGGGACGATTTGAGTTGTATACCGGCAGCAAACTATTGCCAGAGGATTGTCCCGGCGCGAAGTGAGGATCCAGTGGATTGTCGCGATACTGATCGTCCTTGATTAGGAGCCACATGACATCCACACGAAATCCGTCTATCCCCTTATCCAACCAAAATCGGAGAGCATCGTACATAGCTTTTCGAACTGCGGGGTTTCGCCAATTGAGATCCGGTTGCTCTTTTAGAAAGGAGTGATAATAATATTGAGTTGTTCGCTCATCCCATTCCCAACCTGAGCCACCGAAATTGCTCCTCCAATTATTCGGTTCATCTCGCCACAGATACCAATCTCGTTTGGAATTTTCACGCGAAGATCGACTTTCGACGAACCAAGGGTGCTTGTCGGAGGAATGATTGGGGACGAAATCGAGTATTACCTTAAGGCTTCGACGATGAGCCTCTTCGAGAAGACGATCGAACTCCAGCATAGTCCCAAAAATTGGATCGATGCCGCAATAGTCAGCGACGTCATATCCAAAATCGGCCATAGGAGACGGATAAATTGGCGCCACCCAAATCGCGTCGATGCCAAGTTTCACCAGATAGTCGAGCCGCTGGATAATGCCGTTCAAATCTCCTATGCCGTCTTCGTTGGTGTCCTGAAAAGAGCGAGGATAAATCTCGTAGATTACTGCAGATTGCCACCAGGGGAGATCGTGCATCTAACTCGGCTCCTAGAAAAGAATCTCGAACGGAAAGATTGTTGGCATGATCAATGACCTCTGGTACAAGAACGCAGTCATCTATTGCCTCTCCGTTGCAACTTATATGGATGCAAATGGTGATGGCTGTGGCGATTTTCAGGGGTTGATGCGACGCCTTGATTATCTGCAAGGGCTGGGCGTCACCGCGATTTGGCTGATGCCATTTCAGCCGTCTCCGTGTAAGGATGACGGCTATGATATTGCGGACTACTACGGGGTCAATCCCCGCTATGGAACCCTTGGTGACTTCGTTGAATTCACGCGTGGTTGTCAACAACGCGGACTGCGTGTCCTGATCGACCTGGTGGTCAACCACACCTCTAATGAACATCCCTGGTTCCAGGCCGCACGTCGCGGTCCCCAATCCAAATATCACGATTGGTATGTGTGGTCCAAAAAGAAGCCCAGGAATGCCGCTTCGGGAGTAGTGTTTCCCGGCGTACAGAAATCAACATGGGACTATGACGAGGTTGCTAAGGCTTATTACTTCCATCGGTTCTACGATTTTCAACCGGATCTCAATACTTCCAATCCTGAGGTTCAGGCTGAGATCCTCAAGATCATGGGTTTCTGGTTGCAATTGGGCGTCTCTGGCTTCCGCATGGACGCCGTACCATTTGTCATTTCGCAAAAGGGCGCAAAGGTGGCCAAGCCAGAAGAACAATACGATATGCTGCGGACCTTTAGCCAGTTCCTGACCTGGAGAGAGGGAGAAGCAATCATCCTTGCCGAAGCGAATGTTCTTCCAGGTACCGACATGAAATACTTTGGCACTGCCGGTGAGCGCGTGCAGATGATGTTTAACTTCGAGGTGAATCAAAATCTCTTCTACGCCTTGGCCACCAGCGATTCTCGACCGCTCATCAAGGCGATGCGCTTGACGAAGGCGAGACCAGCTACGGCACAGTGGGGTCAATTTCTCCGAAATCATGACGAGCTCGACCTCGGACGTTTGGAAACTAAACAACGAAAGATGGTCTTTAGCGAATTTGGGCCGGATCCGTCCATGCAGTTGTACAACCGCGGTATTCGGCGTCGACTGGCACCCATGCTCCAAGGTGACCGCCGCCGATTAGAACTTGCATATAGTTTGATGATGACCCTGCCCGGAACACCCGTGATTCGTTATGGCGATGAGATCGGCATGGGGGACAATCTCGCTCTGCCCGAGCGAAACTGTGCCCGAACGCCTATGCAATGGTCAACAGAGCCGCAGGCAGGCTTCACGAAAAGTGATCATCCTGTGTTGCCCGTTATCAGCGATGGCCCATATGGATTTCAACATGTAAACGTTGCAGATCAGCGCTGGGACCCGAACTCACTTCTGAACTGGATGGAACGCATTATTCGCATGCGTAAAGAAGTTCCCGAGATTGGCTGGGGCGAATTTTCTTTCGTCTCTACAGGAAGTCCAGAGGTCCTCTTGATGCACTACAGATGGCGTAATAACTCCGTAGTTTGCGTGCACAACCTTAGCAGCGAACCACGAGAGATTCGATTCTCGATTCAAGGTGAAGAAAAAAATTGCATATTGGCCAATCTTTTATCCAACGATCACAGTCAACCCGATTCAGGTGGCCGACACTCCATGCTGCTTGAACCGTACGGCTATCGCTGGTTTAGGGTTTGTGGCTTGGATTACCTGCTCAAACGATCAGACATTTGAGACGCAATTTTCGCCAGTGGTATTGGCGAAGGCAGCATATCCCATCGCCTTCATCCATGAGTACCTGGCTGTTTTCAACCTACGGTCCAAAAGCCAATTCCTAAGGTCGTGTCTTGAACTCAAAAGAGCCAAATATTTTGCGAAGAGGAGTTTAGGGAGTATGAAGATCCTGATTGCCGCGTTGCTGTACTCCTCGACAATGGCATTGCCACCGCTTATCTCCCAGGCTCATGACCATTCCTCTATGGAGGCTCTCGGCAGCGTCACCTTCAGTACATCCTGCAACCCAGCGGTGCAACCGCAATTCAATCGGGCGGTGGCTCTGATGCACTCCTTCCAATTTGGGGCCGCCATCCAGGGATTCCACTCGGTTCTTGCAGCCGATCCACAGTGTGCGATTGCCGATTGGGGCATTGCACTCAGTAGCTGGGGAAATCCTTTCGCAGGCTTCAAATCTCCAACCCAGCTAGGTCAAGGACTGCAGGCTGTTGAACAAGGGCGCGCTATCGCCGCGCATACTGAGCGGGAGCAGGCCTATCTCGACGCCGTTGCCCACCTATACGTTGACAGCAGTCATATCGATCAAACCACCCGTCTTCTCGCTTATGAACAAGCGATGGCCAGGGTAATTGCTGCTTATCCGGATGATATCGAAGCCACCATCTTCTACGCGCTGGCACTTGCAGCCTCCGCAGCCCCTTCCGACAAAACTTACGCGAAGCAACTCAAGGCTGGATCGCTTCTCGAGAACCTCTTTGTCAAGTATCCCAATCATCCGGGACTGGCCCACTACATCATCCATGCCTACGACGAACCGGCATTAGCGCCGCGAGCGGTAGAGGCGGCGCGCCGCTATGGAGAGATTGCGCCTTCAACGCCACATGCCTTGCACATGCCATCCCATACCTTCACTCGTATTGGCGACTGGCAATCTTCGATCGACACCAATATTTCCTCTGCGGCGGCGGCACGAGCCGCAGACCAGCCTGCGGACGTACTGCACGCGAGCGACTACATGGTCTATGCCTATCTGCAAACCGCGCAGGACCAGGCTGCAAAACGGTTGGTGGAATCATCGGCTCAGACGTTCATCACGTTCGATCCCTCTCATGTAACCGGAGCAGCTCCTGCCTCTGCTGCCTACTTCGCGCATGCAGCTATTCCGGCCCGTTATTGCCTGGAGCGCCAAGCCTGGGCCGATGCGATTAAGCTTGAGCCGCTCCCCAGTCCGTTTCCATACGCTGACGCAATTACCTATTTCACCCGAGGTCTGGGAGCCGCTCACTTGAAGGACGGTCCCGGTGTGCAGCAGGCAATTCATTCCCTCGAGCAGATACGGGATAAGCTTACCCAAATGAAAGAAGGCTACTGGGCCGATCAGATCGAGATTCAACGACAAGAGCTTGCATCCATGCTCCTTTTCGCGAAAGGACAACAAGCCGACGCGCTCGCTGGAATGCGCCTAGCCGTGGAACTGGAAGACAAAACCGAAACAGCTTCCGTAACTCCCGGACCACTGAAACCGGCGCGAGAGATGCTAGGAGAGATTCTGCTGCAACTCAAACAGCCTTCCGATGCATTGAGAGAGTTCCAAGCCTCATTGAAGAAAGAGCCCAATCGCTATTGGTCCCTGTATGGAGCGGCTGAAGCAGCGAAGCAGGCTGGCGATCTTGAGAAGGCCAGTCTGTATTTTGAAGAACTGCTTACCGTTGCAAAGCGCGCGGATCAGCCCGGCCGACCCGAACTGGCCGAGGCACATGCCGCAATCCGGCGCGAATAGATCTTACTGGAAGCTCAATCATTGCAAATCGCCAAGGCACTCATTGAGGCCGATTTGGTAACGGCAAGTCAGCTTTCTATGAGCAGGTCACTGGTGTCAATGTTCTTCCTTATCACGGTCTTTGCTTTTGCTGTTGTTTGTTGCGCGGCACGTTGTTCTTCACCAATACGCTCAGCTCGTGGACTTTGTTGACACGGCCGTTGACACAAATGCCCGGCCAACCTGCTGACCTCGGTGTTGATCGAGACCAACGAGGTCATCGCTTAACTCGCTCAAGGCTGGAAGCGTATCCACGGACGGCAGAAATGTGTTTCTTTCTTGCGGTGAAGCATGAGTTGTGGCCATGCCGTTGGTGGTCTTTGCGTAGGGTAGCTATGCGGTGGATCGTTTTTGTTGACAGTCCTGTCCGCGTTGCCGCGGACATCTCCCCAACCATATCGCCGGCGTAGACGTTAGTTATTGTGGGTACTCATTCCTGCCGCATGGTCAGAAAGACGCTACCGATGACCAAGGCGGTCCCGAATAGAGTTCGGAAGGTGAGCTGCTCCGATGCGAGGAAATGACCGAGGGCGAGGGCCACGATTGGATTCACATAAGCATGGCTGGCAACTTTACTGGCGGGCATGCGGCCCAACAGCCAGACAAAGGCGGTGAAAGCGATGAGCGATCCTGCGGTGATGAGATAAGCCAGCGAAAAAACGGCTTTGGCCGGAAGCGCTGGAAAAGGGTGCAATTCGCCAGTCACTGCGGAGAGAATCAGCAACAGGCTGCCGCCGAGCATCATCTCCGCTGCGGCGGTGACGGTGCGAGATCGCGGCAGCGGCATGGATTTAGTGAGCACTGAGCCAAGCGACCAGGCCGCCGAACCGCCAAGAATGATGAAGCAGGGGAGAATTGGGAAGCCGGGACCGCCCTCGCGGAGCAGCATCAGCGCGACTCCGGCGAATCCGATTGTGACGGCCAACATGACACGCCAGCGAAACCTTTGTTGGCGGAAGACAAAGACTTCGAACAGAACGGTGAGGAGTGGCAAGGTGGCTTCGAGCACGGAGGTGATCCCCGAAGGGACGTATTGCTCGCCCCAAAAGAGCGCTCCGTAAGTGACGGAAAACATCAGAAAGCCGATGATGGCGAGGCTTCGCCACTGGCGCGGGGATGGAGCTTCGGCACCTCGCAGACGAACGAAGACGTAAAGGATAACGCCGGCAGTAAAAAACCTTATCCCAGCCGAAAACCATGGCGGCACCAGCAGCACGGCTATGCGGATGGCCAGGAAGGTCGATCCCCAGATGACGTAAATGGCCAAGAACGCCAGGACGACCCGGATTTCGATGCGTCTGCGAGTGACCGGTTCTGTGACTAATTTAACCTCCATATGCTTTATAGATGGTTATAACTATAACCGGAGTTTCCTCGCCTGTAAAATGAATTTTGGAGGTTATATGCTGTGAGGTCTCGCGAGTCTGTCAAAGAGTTTCAGCTACTGGCCGGAAACACTTCACTGGATTTGGTCAATACGCTCGATAACCGCTTCCGCGAGACTGGGGCGGATGAGTTGCTGGTGAACTATGACGATCTGCTACGCTTCGTCCAGCAGGCTGGGCTGCTCACCGCGGGGCAGGCTCGCAGGCTGAGCAGAGCGACAGGGGTGGATGCAGAGCGCCTACGAGTTCTCGAACAGGTCAAGGAGTTACGCGAGGCCTTGGCCGGCGTGGCATACGCGTTACTGACCGAGGAAGAGTTGCCGAAGCCTGAGATCCATTTGCTGCAAAAGTATTTCCATCGTGCGAACGCGGCACGGCTTCTGGGCGATGATGGGAAGCGTCTGGTGTGGAGTTGGCCGAAGCGGGAAGAGCTTTCTGCTCCATTGTGGCTGCTGGCGCAAGAGGGAGAGAAGCTTTTTCTGTCGGAGCAGGCCGAGCGGCTTCGCTGCTGCGCCAGCGACACCTGCCGTTGGCTCTTTCTAGACGCCAGCAAGAACCACACGCGGCGATGGTGCGATATGAAGATTTGCGGGAACCGGATGAAAGCGCGACGGTATCAGGCACGGTTGGGTAGCGACTAGACTCCGTGAGCAGAGAAGGCAGATCCTTCGATCATGAGTGAATGGGAGGTCGCCGTTCATTCGCCGAAGAGGAGTCGGCCTGAACGCTCCGCGTTTCTCCATTCAAAGGCAACGAAATCAAAAGCAGTCATTTTGCGGATAGACGGTGCTCCACTGGCAATGTCGGTATTAGCGCAAAGAAGCCTGCAGGCTACTTTGGGAGTAAGCATGCGGCAGCTTGAGTCCTACCCGCGCCAGCAGCGCAACAAACCGTGGATCACGGTGAAGGCTATCGAACATCGGATTAAGGCTCAAATCAAGCGGTCCGGCGTCATGGTGCGCGACCGTCTTGTCGAGCTCGGCGATGGCGTCATCGCTGTCATGGGTAAAGGAATACCACTCGGCAGGGATGAAGTCGTTCGGATGGCGGCTCATTGCAGCTGTAGGGCTTCGCGTTGCTGCGTCCCGACGAACAGCGGCGTAGGCGGCAATTCCTCCCTGCCGGTAAGCGGCTAGTCCCTTGTCTTCCATGGCCATTCGCTCTTCGTCTTTTTCCATGGATGCCATAGTGTGCCATTCGGCGATGGCTTCCGGATAACGTTTCGCGTAGAAAAGACACCATGCGAGTCGGTCATGCGCATAGGGCGATCCAGGAGACAATTCAAGCGATTTTCGTGCGGCTTCGATGGCGCGTGGAACATTCTGTGCTTCTGACGCCACGATCACTTCAATGTTGTAGACCTGTGGCCACAGAGGATCGTCCATGTGGGCGGCGTCGATCTCGCGAAGGCTCTCGTCGGGGCGACCCTCGATTACCAGCAGCTCTGCGAGCCAACCATGGTATGCAGCCTGATGTGGTTCAAGTTGCAATGCGCGGCGAAGCTCGGACTCAGCCCGCGTAAAGTTCCATTCATTGCGGAAGGCGTTGATGCCGAGTACCGCATGTGCTTCGGCGAGATCGGGATCGAGTCGCACGGCACGGTCAGCAGCAGCCCGCGCTTTGAGGAGATCTTCGTTCGCGTCTGAATAGCCGTAATTCGCCAGGTACGCTGTCGCCATGCCGGCATAAGCGCGCGCGAAGCCAGGATCATAGTGGATGGCCAACGCGTATTGCTTCGCGGCTGCCGCCAGCGATTCAACGGTGCGGTTGTAAGCGAGTTCGCGCGCCTGCAGGTAGGTGCCGTAAGCATCGGAATTTTCAGTGCTTCCGTGCGCCGCCTGGATGGATCTTCTTGTCACAGCCAGGCTTGAAAAAATATCGCGCTGAACCCGGTCTCGGATGGTGGCCAGTTCATCCTTCGATCCGAAGTACTGGAACGAGGCCATATGTACGGCGTCGCGTCCGCGCACGAGTTCCAGTTGGAGGATGCAGTTCTTGCCGTGCTCGGTGAGCTTGCCCATCAATAACAGATCCAGGTGCATGCGGCCGGCGAGCTCGCGGATGTGTGCATCGTCGTGCTGGATATTCTCGAGCGAGTGGGAAGCGCGGAGCTGAACGCTGGGCAGCTGGGAGAGAGTGTCGATGAGGTCCATGCGGAAGCTGTCCGCAAGTCCGTCGGCTGTGTCTCCCTGCTGCTCAAAGGGAACGACGCCCATCACGATATTGGCAGCTGCGGGCTTCGCCCTGTGGGCGAGCATTGCCAAAGTCGCCCCTGTCATCAACAGCACGACCGCAGCAGCCGCGCTCACGCGCCACCAGAGACTCGAAGCAGCTTGTGGCGGAGATCTGTCGGGAATCGCGCCGAAGAAATCGGGCTCTACCTTCCCGATCGCCAATGGCGAACTGTTCGCAGTTTCGGGGAGAAGAATTTGGGGAGGGAGATTCCCAGATCCGTTGGCAGCATCCGCCTGAGCCGCGACCGCCGTTACCGGTGCAATGAAACAGTATCCGCGCTTGGGGAAAGTCTTGATGAATTTGGATTTTTGCGAATTATCACCCAGGACGGCGCGCAGATTATTGATCGCCCTATTGATAGCCAATTGGTGGTCGATATATTTCTCATCGGGCCATAAGAGATTCTCGATCTCCTCACGGGTGACGAGAGTACCGGCCCGCTCGAGCAGAATTTTTAAGAGGAGATAGGTTTGCTTCGGCGTGGGAACGTGGCGGCCATTTCTCGTCAGGATGCCTGATCTGGCATCAAACATGAACGCCAAGAAAGAGAAATTGTCGGGCTCCATGTAAAAATTTACCACGAACCCGTCCCGCTCCAAACCCCCAATATCGCCGGACAGGCATTTTCCAAGCGTTCGTCCGGGCGTGCTCTTCTTTTCTAAAGGCGCCTTAAATCACTCATAAATAAATAATTATCCGCGGATATTTTTTGGATGGAATACCGAGCTTCTACGCATTGAAGCTGCGCCCCGTTCCTCGCTATGATCCGCTCTAATCCGAAGATTCAGGACAAAATTCCACGGTCCGGCGAAATGCTTTCCGCATTGTTCCGGGCGCTCGCTGTTCTCTCGTCTACCCGCCGCTGAAGTTTCAAGATTGGAAAGGATGTACATGAAGCGACTTATCTGCCGTCTCAAGGCCGCTGCGGCAATCGCAGCCATCCTTATGTGGGTGCACCCCCTCTTCGCTGCACCTGCCGTCAATGACGCAAGTACACCACCGCCCGCTCAGTCCATGCCGCACCCGGCGACTCAACTCTCCTCCCTGCATCCTGCCCATAAGACGGGACCGCCGTCCGCCTGGGCCCCAGCACATGCAGACAGTGCAGCCAGTCAGCGGGATCAAAGACTGCAGGCTCGGCGGCAGCGCATCATGTCCGCCATGACGGCAGGCAAGCAGCTGAGCGCGAGAAGTTCATCTTCATCCGAAAGCCCGGCAGCTGTTCCGGGGCTTGCGATCAACTTCCCGGGCTTCCTGCAGGGCGACGTTTTTACTATGGGCGTTTCGAGCGGCGATCGTAGCAGTGCGGCGGTTGCGGTCTCCACCGACGTGAATAAGGATGGCCTGGCCGATCTGATCAACGTTCAGATGGATGGCACATTAGATGTTCTGCTTAATCCCGGAAAGGGCAAGCTGAGCAGCATGCAGGTGAGCTCGGTGAATAAGACGGGGACGGGCTCGCACGCGATTCAATTCGCGCAAGCGATCGATTTGAATGGGGACGGCTACCCGGAGATCGTCGCTCTCGACGCCTACACCTCGAATGTCATGATCTTCCCTAATCATAAGGACGGGACTTTTGGCGCCGTGATCCTGCAGCCGATCAACTTCACCAGCGGAAGCGTTTTCGGCACGGGCGGTGGTCTCGCCTTTGGCGACTTCAACGGCGACGGCGTTATCGATATGGCGGCATTCCTTACCGTCTATGGATACTCGAGCGACAACCAGCCGCAGACCGCCTTTGAGCTTCGGGTTCTTCCCGGCAAAGGGGACGGCACCTTCGGCGCGGCGCTTCCGGAACAGTACACGCTGTTGAACTCCTTTGTGACCACGCAACCGGGTCAGATCGCGGTAGCTGACATAGATAAGGACGGCAATCTTGATATTGCCTATCTGATCGGCGGGTTCGATGAGGCGAACCACCCCAACGGCGAGTTGTGGGTGGGTGTGTTGCTGGGCAGCGGCAACGGCAAATTTTCCAACCCCGCTCCCAATATTCCGGACACCGGAGCCGTTGCTCCTGTAGACGGCAATGGCGGCCTTGTCGGGGGCATCATCTTGCAGGACTTCGATGGCGATGGCAATCTCGACGTGATGTTTACAAACGCTACCGACCAAAACCTTTACATGGCCCTGGGCAATGGCGACGGCACCTTTCAAAGCTCGACCAAGCCACTCTCCTCGTTGGGTTACCCTAACTTCCTCGCCTTCGCCGACGTTACAGGGGATGGAGTGATGGATGTTATTTCCTATGGCGACGGCTATACCTCTGTCTATCCGGGAATGGGCAAAGGGGCTTTCGGCAACCCGGTGAGTTACGTTGCCGGTCTTGCCGGACTTATAGAACCTGAGCCTGCGGACTACGACGGGGATGGCAAGCTGGATATTGCCAGAACCGACGCGGCTACTGACATGAGCTCGGTACAGCTGCAAACGGCAGCGGGGATACTCGCCGCTTCACCAGTTCTGAACGGAACGGGCGATCCCGATGCGAGCGGACTGACAGGCGAGAGCGCTTCGCTCACGCAGGCAGTAGCCACGGGCGACTTCAACGGCGACGGCGTGCCGGACGTACTGGTGCTCGACTACAGCACCTTCTGGCGCGCGATGCAGCCGGGCTATCCATACCCCCTGATTAAGGTTGGATTGAATGACGGCAAGGGTAACTTTACTTACCAGACGATAATCGACGACACCACCCTCCGTAACATGGACGCAGGCGACGTGGATGAGGGCCTGGTGTATCCCATGGTCGCTGACTTCAATGGCGACAATATCGCCGACTTCATCATTGTCGATGACTCGGGCGCCTTGTGGGTCGTGTTGAGCACGGGGCCGGGAAAATTCGCGGCTCCCAAGCAGATTCCGCTTGGCCAGCCGTATGCCTGCCATTTCTCGCGCATGGATATCGGCGACGTGAACGGAGACGGAAAGAAGGACGCTGTCTTCGCGTACAGCGGCGACGCCAACTGCTCCGGCGGATCCATTCCTTCCGGCGTGATGACGTTGCTCAGCAAAGGCGACGGCACCTTTACGCCGGTCTTCGTCCCCATTGGCAGCTCGGCATACCTGCCGAAGCTGATTGATTTCGATGGCGACGGCAAGCTCGATCTTGCCTTGTCCGATATCAAGCCTAATCAGTTTTCCTACGATTTCTTTATCGTTCCCGGCAATGGAGACGGCACCTTCAATATCAGCGCGGCGACACAGCCCCTTGCCGGTGGCACCGGCGTCACGGCCATCATTCCCGGCGATTTCGATGGCGACGGCAAGCAGGACCTGACACTCGGCATTATCATGCGGGTGGACAGCAGCGGCTTCCTGCCCGGAACCACCGGCCTTGAAACCCTGCAGGGCCGCGGCGACTTTACCTTTGGCGTTCCGCAAAGCTATGCCTTCGGCGGTTACCCGTACGATGGACAGTACGCGGACTTCAACGGCGACGGCCGTCCTGACCTTGCCCTGAATGTCGGTTACATGTACTTCCTGCCGAACCCCCTCCTGGGCAACTTCGGCTACATGGTGAACGTGGGCGGCGGCGCATTCAGCGCATTTCAGCCGGGAATCGCCGGCATCTTTGATCTGGGTGGATTTTTCGCGCCCGGAGATTTCAACGACTACGGCAACCTGTTTGTTGCCGATTTCAACAACGACGGTGCGCCGGACGTCCTGAGCGTGCTGGACTACGACGAGGAAGAACACTATTCCTCATCGCTCTTGCTGAACAGCGGAGCCATCAGCTTCTCTCTCGCGGCCAGCTCGGCCAGCGTGAACCAGGACGATCCGGTAACGCTGACGGCCACGCTCAAGCCAACTGTAAGCACGCAGATGCCGTCGGGAACGGTCAGCTTCTATGAGAACGGAGCGCTCCTCCAGACCGCGCAGGTTGCCGACGGAACGGCGACGTTGATGCTCAGCTCTCTGGCGGTTGGCAGTAATACCATTACTGCCGCTTATTCAGGGGATACCAACTTCAACGCAGCCACGGCCAACGCCTCAGTGAGCGTTGCGGTTGCCACTCTGCCGCCAGCCTTCACCATGAGCGTTCCCACCCCCGCCGCGCTGACGCTTACGGCAGGCCAGACCGGAACGGTGAGCCTGAGCCTGACCGGGAATGCGACCTTCAGCGGGGTGGTGACGTTCGCCTGCAGTGGCGCGCCCGACAAGTCGACCTGCACCGTCGTCCCGGCCCAGGTGACTCTGGCGCCGGGTCAGACCGCAAATGCCGCAGTGGTAGTTACCACCACCGCAGCGACAACCCAGACCTCTTCGGCGCTCCCGCTCTTCTTCTGGTCGACGGGCGCGGGAAGCATGAGCCTGGCTGGGCTGGCGTTGCTCTTGTGGCCGGGCCGCACACGCCGTATTCGCAGTACCTGGATGATCGCGCTGCTGCTCATCAGCGGCGGTGCGGCCACGTTGTCGCTCAGCGGCTGCGGCGGGGGCAGCAGCAAGACCACCGCGACCGCTCCCACTCAGCCTGCGCCTCCGGTTCAGGTTCCCGGCACTCCCACTGGCACCTCGACGATCACTGTGACTGCGATGGCTGGCTCGATCACGCAGACCCAGACGCTGTCGTTGACTGTGCAATAAGCGCTGACACCTGCAGCAGCCAGGCGCGACCCGCCGGGCTGCTGTTCGGGCAAGCCTCGCAAGATTGCGCAGACTTTCCCGGCCCCAACTGTCGCGGCAACGGACCACCGGTCGCCGCTCAAACGTGATTTCAAAGGAGACCCATGAAGACCCTCTTTCAATCTCTCAGCCGCCGCTATTTCCGAAGTACAGGCAGGCTGCTCTCCTGCGCGCTTCTGACTGCCTGCATGGCGCTTCCGCAGACGATGTCGGCTGCGATCCAGATTGACTCAACTCCGGCTCCGGCTCCGGCAACGCGCATGCAGACGCAGATTTCCGACGCGTCGCGTACCCGGCTCAAGGGGACACTGCATCCGCTGGCACAGTCTCGCTACGACAGCGGGCGTGTTCCTTCTTCGACGCCGCTCCACGGAATCTCCATGATCTTCAGCCGTTCCGAAGCGCAGGAAACTGACCTGACGTCACTCATCAAGGCGCAGCAGACGCCGTCTTCGCCGCTCTACCACAAGTGGGTGACGCCGGATGAATTCGCGGCTCGTTTTGGAATGGCGCAGGCCGACCTGAATGCGGCGCAACAGTGGATAAGACAGCAAGGTTTCACTGTGGACCGCATCTCCCGTAGCCGCGACCGCATTTTCTTTTCCGGAACAGTGGGGCAGATTGAAGCCGCCTTCGCAACACAAATGCATTACTACACCGTGGACGGGACAAAGCAATTCGCCCCCTCGACTGAGCTGAGCCTCCCTTCTGCACTTTCTGGCGTTGTCATGAATATCGGCAACCTGAACAGCTTTCGCCCCAAACCGATGATGCGCACTGTTTCCCAGGCTGGCGGCCGTTCCAATGCAGTGCCGAAAGCCGACTTCACCTCCGGTACGACCGGCACTCACTTTGTTACGCCGGATGATCTCGCCACGATCTATGACGTGAAGGCCGCGTACAACGCAGGATGGACCGGCACAGGACAATCGATCGCCATCGCCGGTGAAAGCTACGTCGAGGTGAGCGATATTGAGAATTTCCAGACGGCATCCGGCTGGTCCACCCCGAAAGACCCGGTCATGGTATTGGTTCCCAGCACCGGCGACGATGGCGTTACATTCCAAAACGACGAGGCTGAATCCGATCTCGATCTTGAATGGTCGAGCACGATGGCTCCCGCCGCAACCATCTTCTTTGTCTACACGGGTGGCGGCGGCAATGCTAACGTCTTCAATTCTGTCGAATATGCTGTGGATACTCGCATCGCCCCAATCATCAGCCTGAGCTACGGCGGTTGCGAAATGGCCTTCGAGGCAAGCGATGTTCAGGCAATTGAAGCCATTAGTCAACAAGGTATAGCGCAGGGGCAGACCATTCTTGTCGCTTCCGGCGACGACGGCGCATCGGGATGCTTCCGCGATACCGATCTTTCCCTCCAGGACCGCACCGCGCTAGCAGTGAGCTATCCAGCCAGCAGCCCACACGTAACGGCGGTCGGGGGGACCGAATTCAATGAAGGCTCCGGCAGCTACTGGAATTCCTCGTCCGGCAATGACCTAGTCAATTCCGCGCTCTCTTACATTCCCGAAGTGGTGTGGAACGAGGACAGCGCGCGCAATGGTCTTGGATCGTCAGGCGGCGGTGTGAGTATTCTCTTCCCCAAGCCGACGTGGCAAGCTGCCTTCCCCGGTATGCCGGCAGATGGCGCGCGCGATGTTCCTGACATTGCGCTCGCTTCCGCCGGCGGCCACGATGGCCTCCTTTTCTGCAGCAGCGACACCTCTTTCTGGCCAAGCGGTCAGCAGGCTAGCTGCAACAATGGTTTTCGCGACGCAGCTTCCGGCGACCTCACGGTAGCCGGCGGCACCAGCTTCGCTACACCCATCTTCGCCGGCATGCTGGCGTTGATTAACCAGCAGCAGAACTCGGCTGGACAAGGCTTCATCAACCCTGCGCTCTATTACCTGGCGTCAAATCCTGCCACTTACGCCAGCGCCTTCCACGATATCGAAGGTGGCGACAATAAATGCGATACCGGCGAGACCAGCTTTTGTCCAAACGGACCCACCGGCTATGCCGCTGGCACAGGTTACGATCTTGCGACTGGCCTCGGCTCGCTCGACCTGAATAACCTGATGGCAGCCTGGGGGGGGCCCGACCACGAATGGCACAACAACTACGTTGACGTTGCAGACGGCTGTGCCTTCCACCACAGCTCCCGTGCAGGTCAGTATCTCCGTAGCTGCCGTCTCTGGCGGAGCTACACCTACAGGAACAGTTTCCATGCTGATTGACGGCACGGCTGATCCAACATCTGTAACCTTGAGCAACGGCACAGCCACTTACAGCACTACGCTCCAGGGCAACGGAAATCACATCCTGGTTGCCACATACTCGGGCGATGCAACCTTTGCCACTTCCACGAATACCCTGGTCATAAACACGTTGCCGCAGACCACGGTCAATATCAGCGCCTCTCCAGGCAGCCCGATTGTCGGCCAGCAGGCGGTATTTACGTTTGCCGTTCAACCAACCACTGGACTCAACCACCCAACCGGCAATATCTCCATCTCCATTGACGGCACACTGGTTGCAAACTCGACGCTTTCTCCCGACGGCCTGGCTACCTATTCCACGTCCTTTACCAAGCTCGGCCATCACGCAATCTCCGCCATCTATGGAGGCAGCCTCTCCTTCGACAGCTCCACTTCCGAACTCGATGTGAATGTTGTCATCGGCAGCAGAATGACGATAACGCCGTCGACTCTGAGTCCAAGGATCGGGGATAGCGATAGCTTCACCGTCAACGTGACGCCATCTTCAGGCAGCACGCTCCCCGCAGGAACGCTTCGAGTTCTGGTCGATGGCCAGGTGCTTTCCCCTGCTCCGACTCTCACCGGCGGAATCGCAACCTTCACCGCCACGTTCAGCAGCGCGGGCCAGCACACCGTCGCAGCCAGCTACGCAGGCAGCGATACCTTCGCATCTGCAACCAGCACGGCCACGCTCTACACACTTGCGTCGCTGATTCCAACCACAACTACAGTCACGGCGGACGATAGTACGCCCAACATCGGCACGGCCACCAACTTCGCCATTGCGGTGGCTCCTGCAGCGGGCGCAGTAGCTCCTGCTGGCGCCATCACTCTCATCGTCGATGGAACGCAAACTTCCACAGCACCCACATTCGCCAACGGCACGGCCACATATAGCTCCGCGTTCACCACCGCAGGCGAGCACACTGTAACGGCGGTCTATTCGGGCAGCGACACCTTTGCTACATCGATCGGTTCGGCCACCGTCACGGTTCCACCGTTCAGCTTCGCGCTTTCCGGTTCGATCGCGACCGCTCCGCAAGGCAGTCCCGGAACATCCACCATCACCGTTACTCCGAATAACGGCTATACGGGTTCGATATCGTTCGCGGTCTCGGCGAGCTCGTTAGCCCATGTCTGCTTCTCGCTGCCAAGTGCCACAGTGACAGACGGCAACCCTGTGACCAGCACACTTACCGTCAGCACCAACCAGGCCTCCTGCCCGAACGCGCAGGCACAGGCAACAACGGTCAGCAGCCTTTCTCCTCGAACCCCGGGATCAAACCATCTGCCCAGTCCTCGCAGTACTGAGTTAGCAACGGCAGTAGCTGGAGCAGTGATTGGCCTGCTAGGCAGGCGGGCACGGAAACTCCGCGGTCTTGCCGCGGTACTCGTACTGGTGACGATGGGGATGATCGCCTCCGGTTGCGGTGGCGGTAATGGCAACAGCATGACCACCACTGTGGACCCGAACGCTACCCCGAAAGGAACTTACACCATCACCGTCATTGGTACAGATACGGCGACCCCAACCCTCAACAACACAGCCAGCTTTACCTTCACTGTGAACTAGCCCTTCTGTTTCTACAGCGAAAGTAAATGTAGTTTACGGCGGATATTCCGAAAGAATATCCGCCGTATCATTTCTGGGAATCGATAATGATCCGGGGGGTGAGAAACTCACGGTAGAAGTATTCGACCTGTGCTGCGGGCTTGTAGCCTATTGCGCGTTACTTCAAAGTGCGAACCAGCGCCCATACGAACTCACGTTCGTTCCCAGAGGTGCCATCCGAGAGATGCGCAGACCCGCGATAGATATTGAAGGGCAGGATTGAGCAGAACCTACTACCAGAGAAGTTTCAACGCGAATTGAACCTGCCGCGACGTCGTGGACGTGCTGGTAATTGCTCCCGCCGTTCCGGAAAGCCCGGAGGGTGTGAACACGATAAGGTTGGGCGTATTGAGATTGGCTCGGTTCAGCAGATTGAAGATCTCGGCACGAAATTGGAGTGTCAGCCGCTCGCGGATGGCTGTGTCTTTGACTGTAGAAAAATCCCAGGTGGCAAGCCCCGGTCCGATCAACGTGTCGCGGCCGAGGTTGCCGTAAAATCCGCTGTTCGCCGGGGGCGGCAGAAATGCGTTCGGGTTGAACCACTGAGACGGATTGCCGATGATTGCGGAGCTATGAAAGTTCGGGTTCACGAATGGTCTCACAGGATTGCGGGTGTCTCCATTGTTCGATGGGTTATAGCTGAGTTGCGGCGTAATAGGGAACCCCGACTGCAAAGTAACGATGCTGTTCACTGACCACCCGCTTACGAACGCGTTGGCCGCGTCACCCAATCCGTTGGCGAAGGACTTATCCCGCCCAAAAGGTAATAGATAGACGGCGCTCACGACACCGATATTTCTCACGTCGTAAGTCGCCAAACCCCAGTCCGCGTGTAAGTCGTAGGGATTGGAGACCAGACCGGGGGCGTTACCGGCGGTGGTTGCGTTAAGGGAATCTCCGTTGTCGAGCGCTCTTGACCAGGTGTAGACGCCACGCAGGGCGAGGTCGTGGCTGAAACGATGATTCACATCGACCTGGAGTGAGTTGTAATCGCTGTTACCCCAGGAGAACCAGGTCCACGTGTTGGCGATGGTTGGATTGGTCTTGGGTGTGCCGGCGGGAATGTAATAGCTTCCGGCAGGAACGGCGGAGTTGGCCAAAGGCGCAGGGAAATTGGCCGGATAGGCTCCAGGGCACGGCGTCGCCGGACAGACTGTTGGCACGGGCTGATTGCCGTCGACGCCGATGAGTTCGTGGTAACCGTGGGAGCCGACATATCCCACGGTGAGCGATGTGTTGGAAGTAATCTCCTGCTCGACGCGGAGGGAGTACGAGATGAGGGTAGGCATCTTCACATCGGGTTGGACGCCGCCCGGCACGAGGAGCGCTTTTGCCGGGGTCGGCGCGGAGGGGCTGATGGGCAAGCTCGATACCGGCAACGACGCGATGCTGTAGCTGGGATTGAAGGGTGCATTCTGGTCCATGCGGTAGCCGAGGTCGTCGAGCAGTTCGTTATAGATGCCGAAGCCGGCGCGGACGACGGTTTTGTCCTGGCGCGGGCTCCAGGCTATTCCGATGCGTGGCTGCGGGAGAAACTTCGCGTTGTTGGTGGTGAAGGCGTTGTCACCGATATGCGGCTGGCTGGAGATGGTGCGCCCGGTAAAGGTGTAGTTGGCTGCACGTCCGTGAGCCTCGTTCCAGCCGGTGGAGAGCTCACCGCGGAATCCGAGGCTGACTGTGAGTTTTGGATTGAGGCGGATTACGTCCTCGGCGTGGACTGCTCCAAAGAGCGAGCGCCAGTTCATTTCAGTTGGCGCGGGGCTGTAGAGGAAGCTGCTCGTGGTTCCCGCGAGAAAGGTCTGCAGGCTGGTGAAAGTGGCCTGTCCGAACTGGCTGAGGTTGATGGTCTCGTTGGACTGAAAATTCTGGAACCAGGTTCCGAAACTCCATTGATGCCGGCCACGCGACAGCGTTACGCGGTCTTCGTAGGTATAGAGGTTCCGCGCGATGGGCAGATTACTTCCGTTGTTGCTCCCCGCGAGGCCGACCTGTGCCTGCGGATTCGAGGCGGCGCTGCCCCCCACGACTACTGCTCCGACGGGACGTCCGCTGACGAAGCCGGGGACGCTTGTGGCAGGTGTGCCGGGCGTGGGCTCCCCGGTGAAATAATAGCCGGCGCGCGAGTAGCCAATACGAGCAACGTTGAGCAACGCCGGTGAGAAGATATGGGTTTCATTCAGGCTTAACACCTGTTCGCGCAGGGTGAGGATGTCGGAACTGTAGGGATTGGCCGTAGTGGCGGTATTATCGGCGCCGTCGTCAATGGTGTAGATGGCGGATAAGGTGTCCTTGAGGGAGAAAGTCTGATCGAAGCGCGCGGTTCCGAAGTCTTCACGGATGGTTTGCAGAGGGCTGCTGAAGACTTCGGCGATGCCGTTGAAGTCGGGAGCGTCTGCCGGAGGCGTCGGCCAAAGGTTCAGCAGAGGCTGGACGCTGGGGACAGCGGCGGCTCGCGATGCCAGATCGGGTACGAATGCGACGGAGGTCTGGTGGAGATGTTGGCGGAAGCCTTCGTAGTTACCGAAGAGGAAGGTTCGATCTTTCTTTAGAGGTCCACCCATGGCGGCTCCGAACTGATTGCGCTGGAATGGCGGAGCAGATCCCTGGTCGAAATAGTTAGGAGCATCTAGGACGTTGTTGCGCAGGAACTCGTAGGCCGAACCGTGAAGCTGGTTGGTCCCTGAGCGGGTGACGATGATGACCTGGGCGCCGGGACGCTTGCCATACTCGGCTCCGTAGGAGTCGCGGAGGACATTGAATTCCTGCACCGCTTCCACGCCCAGTAGCTGCTGGCTGGGTCCGCCGGGCTGCATATTGTTTTCGGCGGCGCCCGTGTACTCGACGCCGTTGAGCAGAAATAGATTCTGCTGCGGGCGGTTTCCGGAGACGGCGAAATTGTTGCCCGTGGATGAGTTGGAGACGCCGATGCCTCCCGTCTTTTGCGATGTGAAATTAACGATGCCGGGATTTAGCGTGAGCAGGAGATCGTAGCTGCGGCCATTCAGGGGCAGCCCTCGTATCTGCTGCTCGCCGACGAGGCCGGAAATGTCCTGGGTAGAGCTGTTCACGACCGGGACATTCTCGGTGACGGTTACGTGCTGCTGAATCTCTCCCACCTGCAACGTGAGATCAGCAGTGGCATCCTGACCGACGACAAGAAATATCCCTGTGCGCACCTTTTCGGCAAACCCGTCTTTTTTCGCGTGAAGCTCGTAGTGTCCCACAGGCAGTTCGAAAAGCTCATATTGCCCTGCCTGATTGGTGAACGTGGTACGTGAGATTCCCGAATCGGTGTCCCTCGCCGTGACGGATGCCGACGGCACGGCGGCGCCTAAAGGATCCAATACCCTTCCAGACAAATTCGCTGACACCTGCGTTTCCGCGCAGAGTGAGCAGAAGACGAGCATAAACAGCAAAACAGTAGACGAACGGACGCATGCGAATGACATTTTCATCCTTTTCCCGTTTAGAAAATACTGAAGGACTAGGTTCGAGAGCTTCCTGACCGCCCCGAACCTCTGGCGTCACACACAGTCAGGCGCAATTATTTGATTCGTCTCGTTTTCGACCGAATCGCATCGAGAGAAACTGGCAAATATTAGTGAGGAGCAGGTCCTGAATTTCCAAGTTATAGTAATTTGAACGAATAGAATCGTTAATGTCAATCGTATCTAGTCGGATAGAAAATCAATGAGTTTCAGAATGTCAATGAGATCGATTCCACAAGTTTGTGGAAACTGCTTCGGTCTTTCATCGAGATCCGGTGTTAACCCTCCGGGTAACATCGCTCACGTGAGAGGTTAATGGAGCGTCTAAGCTAGGGTAGACTGAGCAAACATGAGTGCGTCCATGTACATAGTCGTCGAAGGGGAAGATCCCGGCTTTGACATCTTCGTGAATGGCCGCGGTCTTGCCCGCAACGAAGATGCCCTGGAAAAACTCGCTTTGCGGCTCGGTGTAAAACCGCTGCTTGAATTTTTCTCAGCAGACGAAAACTCCATGGCCCTGCTGCTCGAAGAGGGCGCAGGCGATCCCGAATGGGCCAAGACACTGCCGCCGCCGCAATGGTTTTCTCCTGATGACGGACTCGTGACCATTGGTACGCTGCTCGACTTCCTGCAGGACAACCCATCGGCTCTCGGCTCGGAAACGGCAGCCGTCCTGAATGAACTGGAAGAATACGAACGGGTCCTGCGAAAGACGTCCACTCGCAGCCTGCGCTGGCAGCTCGCAGTCAGCTGGCGCTAACTGTGTCCCTGCGTTCTAATCTTTTCCAGCAGACGCGATAACGATTGCACAATCTCCGGATGACTCTCAGCCACATTGGTCGTTTCCCCGGGATCAGTCTTCAGATCGTAGAGTTCGAATACCGGCTGATTTTCCCCACGAAATGGAGCCAGATGCCCCGGACGCTCATTGCGATCGACTAACTTCCATTGTCCCTGTCGAATCGCCAGCCACTGCGACTCTTCCACCAGTGAGCTTCGTCCTTTGCGGGAATGACCCAGAAGCGCGGAAGAAACATTCATGCTGTCCGGAGCGCCTGTCTTCGGAACGCTTGCTCCCGTCAACGCAGCGAATGACCGCATGAGATCGACCTGATCAATCAGCGCATCGGATACTCCCGGCTTGATATGACCGGGCCAATGCGCAATGAAGGGAATACGTGTCCCTCCTTCATAAATGCTGTACTTTCCTCCGCGGTATGGTCCGGCAGGCTTGTGTCCGTCGAGCAGCCGGTCAGATCCGTCGTCGTAACCATCATTCACGACCGGACCGTTATCGCTGGTAAAGATGACGAGAGTCTTGCCGGCCAGGTTGTGCCGTTCCAACTCCGTCATAATCTGCCCAACTGTCCAGTCCAGTTGCTCAATCACGTCGCAGCGAACTCCACAACTCGTTGTGCCCGCAAATTGTGCATTCGGCATGCGTGGAACATGAATATCACTGGGAGTGAAGTAGAGGAAAAAGGGCTTCTCGCGGTTCTTCTCAATAAAAGCGCCGGCTTTTCCCGCAAGAGTCGCAGCCATATTTTCGTCCACCCATCTGGCTGCATGGCCGCCAGACATGAAGCCGATGCGGCTCACGCCATCCACGATGGTTCCATCGTGGCCTTCGCTCAATTTCATTTTCAGCAGCTGCGGATCTTCTTTTCCTGTCGGCTCATCTCCAACCTTCGCTGCATAACTCACCTCAATCGGATCATTAGGATCGAGGCCGACAACACGATGGTTCTCTACGAAAACGGTAGGAACGCGGTCTGCCGTTGCGGGGATGATAAACGAATAGTCGAAACCTGTTTCCAACGGACCCGGTTCAATATCGCTGTTCCAATCAATCTTTGCGTTGCCAAGACCCACGTGCCATTTCCCAACGCATCCCGTCACATATTTAGCCTTCTTCAGAACCGACGGCATCGTCGAGCGTGTCGTATCGATCAGCAGGGAAGCGTCGCCAGGCAGAATCTGCACGCCGTCCTTGCGCGAGGAGTACGTGCCAGTCAGCAGGGCATAGCGCGAAGGAGTGCAGGTAGAAGCAACCGAATGCGCGTCAGTAAAGCGCAATCCGTTCTGTGCCAGCCTGTCGATGTTTGGCGTTTTGAAGTCTTTCGCTCCGTAGCAACTCACATCGCCAAAACCAACATCGTCGGAAAGAATCAGCACAATATTAGGCGACCTCGAGTATGGAGCCGTGTTCGCACTCGGAGAAACTGCTATGTCTGCCAATGCAAGAGCGAATGCCTTAAGGAAACGGCGGCGGTTGAGCTGGGGGAAGGACGCTTTTGGAGTCATGTCGTCAGTAAAGCCAAATTTTAACTGAGACAGCACCGCTTCAGCCTGACGGCGATACAACTTACCACTCGCGATATCTCGTTCAGGTCATGTCAACCGGGATAGCCTGTTGATCGGCTCCCACCTTGAAAATTTCTATGATGAACATTCCCCTCAACCAGATGAAGAAGCACCTCGGGTATCGTTTATCGATTGCGACAAGGTTCTGCACCAAAACCGGGATCACCAATCTTATTGACATGGCGGGCGTGCGCGAACCCCTGCCGGTGTGCCGCTGGCTACCTGTCGGTTCGGGGACGTAACATTCCTGCGTTTGGTTTACTGAAAACCGTACACCGCTCAAATTGGCATGAATCGGAAAGCGAGCGTAGGCGGCAGGAGCAAAATTCCGTCAATCAAGGTACATAAAACAATCGACGTCTTGCACGCGAAATGAGCTTGGTGGGTTTGGCGCAACTGCTGTAGCAAGAGGATGACCGCCAAAGGTGACAAAAATGAATATTATTTCGATGAGAATGATCCGCCGCGGCTGCTTCTTTGCAGCCATGTGGTTATCGGTGACCGCCGCTACAGCGCAGACGGCAACGGCGAAAATTGTAAATGCCGCCAATACCTTTCTTTCTACGCTCAGCGAGAAACAGAGGCAAAGCGTCCTGTATTCCTTTGACGACGCACAGCAGCGTGCACGCTGGTCCAACTTCCCCACTGGCGTTGTTCCTCGTGGAGGTATCAGTCTGAAAGAGATGACTCCGGCGCAGCGTTCAGCTGCAATGGCCCTCGTATCGTCTGCGCTCAGCAAGAGGGGATTTGAAAAGGTCGAGCAGATTATGGAGGGGGACGAGGTCAACAAGATCAACGAGACGAAAAGTCCTCGCGGGAACAATGAGCCGCCGCCGGGTGGTGGAGGTCCGCCTCCAGGCGGTGGAGGACGACCATCCAATGGAACGAATCGGCCTCCCTTCGGTGGCGGCCTGAGCGGCGATCTATTTGGCAAGGATCTCTACTACATCTCCATTCTTGGAAAGCCCTCGATAAAAGATCCGTGGATGTTGCAGTTTGGCGGCCATCATCTGGCGCTCAACATCACCATTGCGGGCGAGCGCGGCGTTCTTACGCCGACTCTCACCGGTGCTCAACCAGCTCTTTACACTGAAGGCGGAAAGATCGTGCGGCCTCTCGGGCAGGAGAGCGATAAGGCCCTGGCCTTGCTGAACGCCCTCGATGACAGCCAGCGGAAACAAGCGATCCTGAGCTATCGCCTCGCTGATCTGGTGCTCGGCCCCGGGCAGGATGGCAAAACAATAGTTCCGGAAGGATTGAAGGCCTCCGCGATGACTGAGCAGCAGCGCGTCATGCTGCTCGACGTAATTGCCGAGTGGGCAGGCATTATTCATGAGAGCGCAGCTGCTGCGCGTATGGCTCAGTTGAAGGCCGACATCAACGAGACATGGTTCTCGTGGAGCGGTCCAGTCACAGGCACTCCCGGAAAAAACATCACCGCCTACTATCGGATACAAGGCCCGCATCTCGTTATCGAGTATGCTCCGCAGAACCTCGGCGGCGACCCGGCCATGCATGTTCACACCATGTACCGCGATCCGACAAACGACTACGGTCGGGGACTCACAAGGGAATGAAATTGAGAATCATTGTCGTTGCAGCGATTCTGCTGTCTCTTGATGGCGTCGCTTCCGCGCACAGGCTCGATGAATACCTGCAGGCTACTATCCTTTCGGTAGACAAAGACCATGTGCAGGTATCCATGCGTCTGATTCCCGGGGTTGCGGTCGCTTCTTCAATCATCGTAAGTATTGACAGCGATGGAGACGGCATCATCTCCGACACAGAGCAGCGGGCCTATGCAGAGCGTGTGCTTGCCGATCTGTCGCTTATGATGGATGGAGTTCGCCTGCCGCCGAAGCTCATCTCAGTGAGCTTCCCGCAAATCGAACAGATGAAAGAGGGTGTCGGCGAGATCCATATTAACTTCATCGCCGATCTGCCGCGCGGCGGTTCCAGCCGGAGGCTCATCCTCGAAAATCATCACCTAAGCCGAAACTCAGCTTATCTCGTGAATTGTCTTGTTCCGACCAACCACGACATCCACATCGCCGCTCAGAGTCGCAACGATCAGCAGTCGTTCTATCAACTGGACTATGTGCAGGGCGGTAATCTTTCGAATCCCGCACCTCTGAAATGGTGGACAAGCGTCCGCAGCTGGACGCATGGCTTGACCGGCGCAGTCGGCTTCACCAGCATATTTCTCCTCGGGATGCGACATATCGCGGAAGGCACAGATCATCTTCTCTTCTTGCTGACGCTTCTGCTGCCCGCGCCTCTCATCGCCTTAGGGTCTCGTTGGGCTGGAGTTGCTGGCGTGCGCCGCAGTCTGCTCCGAATTCTCAGAATTGTGACGGCTTTTACAATCGGACATTCGATCACGCTTGCATTGGCTGCAATGGAATTCGTCCATATATCTAGTCGCCCGATCGAAGTGTTGATTGCTGTTTCCATTCTCGTGTCGGCCGTGCATGCTCTCCGCCCGATTTTCCCGGGTAAGGAGGCCGGGATCGCGGCTTTCTTCGGTCTCATTCATGGTTTAGCCTTTGCTGCCACACTCGGCCAATTAGGGCTTGGCCTGCGGGAGCGAATAGTCGGCATTCTGGCATTCAATCTGGGCATCGAAAAAATGCAGATGGTCGTCGTCGCCGTTACCTTGCCATCACTGCTTCTCATGAGCCGTACGCGTGCATATCCGTTTCTAAGAATCGGCGGGGCACTCGTCGCCGGCGCTGCGTCCATGGGCTGGATCGCTGAGCGGCTGTTAGCGGTGCATAGCTCTGTAGATGTTGTGGTGAATACAGTAGCGCATCACGCCGTTTGGATCGCCGCCGTATTGTTCCTGGTGAGTCTCTGCTGTTGGCAGCTTCTGAATATCGTCGATCGCCAATCTTCAGATCGTTTCGAGGCCGCGGCGCTTGGCCCACATACAGAAACGAATTTTGAATAATAATGCTTTTACCCCGCAGGTGCTCCACAATGCGCATTTTCTGGCGTCGAGTCGTGGCTACAGCGATATACTGAAATGCGCTAAGGCCAAGCCAGATGGCCACCCTCCCTCTTAAACGATCTGCGGTGAAAGCGTTTATTTCCGAGGTTTCCTATGGAACAGCGCTCCCGGGTAACACGGCTTCTGCTTTCCAGCGCGCTATTCGTTGGGATTCTAAATCCCGTCAGCCTTTGTGCTCAGGATTCTGCGCCCACCCGTATGCTGGTCTGCGAATCCACCAAAGACATCTGTAAACAGCCTGATGTCCATCTGGACATTGTCTGGACGTTTAATGGAACCGAAGGCACAGCTGGCTCGGCTTCCGCCCCGGGTGGCTCTCATCTTGTCATCGAACAATTTGATAGTGACTCGATCGTTGTTCGCCGTGTCGACCAAACTGGACCGACTGCGGGCCTTACCGCTGTTTACACGGGATCGGTTCACGGTACACACATCAGCGGCACGGTCCGATGGTCTTGGCCCGATCACCCAGACTACCCTCTCAACGGAACATTCTCAGCCGTTCTCCAGGATCAGGCCGCCGTCGATCAGCCCGCCGTCGTAACTCAATCCGCAACTGCGCCAGCCAGTTCGCAGGATGTACTGCCTTCCGAGCTCCTACTGTGCGAAAACAATGGTCCCTGCAACGCCGCCTGGGTACTGCATGGCTCCGAAGGCACGGCAACCTGGTTTGACCGAAAACCCACTCATGCCAAACTCACCGTCATACGTTCCTCTGCCGACGACATTCTTATACATCGTGCTGACACCACGGATGGTATCTCTGCCAACTATGCCGGCTCGCGGCGTGGCGATCACTATTCCGGAGTCATCATCTGGAGCTCTTCCGGCTACACCGGCGCATCCACCGGAACATGGACAGCCAGCGTTCCGCAAACGACCTGCGACGCGCAGGCAACACTTGAATCCACTGACGCTATGCGTATCGGGCAGAACGCTCTGATGTTCCACCGCGATCACGAGGCTTTAGATTGCTACATTGTCGCTGCCAAGGCCGGAGACGCCACCGCCCAGGTCGCTGTCGGCCTCAT
>Ga0206951_1022_pt1 | contig 45109 bp, 37 predicted proteins | sample Alteio_BWOrgHeat_38_FD_152974 | JGI IMG/M metagenome (GOLD analysis project Ga0206951, IMG submission 152974) | Enriched cells from forest soil in Barre Woods Harvard Forest LTER site, Petersham, Massachusetts, United States -... | ecosystem: Environmental > Terrestrial > Soil > Temperate forest >... | reverse complement strand
GCTGGGTCACGGCTTTTTCTGATGAGCTGAGCGCCTTTGAGGCTTATGCGGAAGTCATGCCGCATTCCGTCGTTTTATTGGTGGACACCTACGATACGCTGCGGGGCATTGAGCATGCCATTGAGATCGGCAAGAAGCTGCGCGCCAGAAATAGCAGTCTCTATGGAATTCGGCTGGATTCAGGCGACCTGGGTACTTTGAGTATTCAGGCGCGGGCCATGCTGGATGCGGCCGGCTTTCAGGACACGCAAATCATGGCCAGCAATAGCCTGGATGAGTACGTTATTCAACAACTCAAGGCTCAGGGCGCGAAAATTTCGGTTTGGGGTGTAGGCACCAACCTGGTCACTGCCCATGATTATCCCGCCTTGGACGGAGTTTATAAACTTTCCTCGCTGCGCGATGAAAAAGGACAATGGCAATACAAACTAAAAATCTCGGAAGATCCCGTCAAGGTATCCAACCCTGGCTGCCATCAGGTCAGGCGTTTTTATTCGCAGGGCAAGGCCGTGATCGACCTGCTGTATGATTTGACTTTAGGGATACCGGAATTTCCAGAGGCCGTCCTTTTTGACTCTCACCAGACGCCGGTCGCGGTCGCAGATTATGATCGTTATATTGATTTGCTCCTGCCCGTTTTTCGCCATGGCCAATTAGTGCGGCCGCGGGAATCGATTCATGCACTGCGGGAGAGAGCTATCAAGAATGTGAACGCTTTTCTAGATCACCAAGGGGAAAAGCCTTATCCCGTGGCCATTGAAAAAAGGTTATATGATAAAAAACAGGAACTCGTGGCTGAAGCGCGCAAGAGGAATAAAACTTAAATGAAAGCTACTTCACTGGAACCCCAATTTTTGCGACGCATTCGCAGCTTTGCGCGGCGGGACAGTCGCATGACCGAAGCTCAAACCCAGGCTTGGGAAAAATGGGGCCCGGCTCTGCGCCTGCCGCTCGAAGCGGGTCTGCTGGACTTTTCCAGCGCCTTTGGCCGCTGTGCTCCCTGTTTTCTGGAAATTGGCTTTGGCTCCGGTCAGTCGTTGGCCGCGTTGGCCCAGCAGCGGCCGGATCTCGATTTTATCGGGATTGAAACCTTTAAGCCGGGCATTGGCGCGCTCTTACTGCAGATCGAAGCACTGCAACTCCAGAACATCCGCATTTATTACGCGGATGCCGTCGAAGTCTTGGAAAGGTGTATTCCAGATCAGAGTTTGCAAGGGATACAGATTTTTTTCCCCGATCCCTGGCCTAAGCGGCGTCACCATAAGCGACGCTTGATACAGGCACCCTTTGTGAGTCTGGCGTCGCGCAAGTTAAAGCAAGCCGGCCTCTTGCACCTGGCCACGGATTGGCAGGACTATGCAAACGGGATGATCAAGGTATTATCCGCAGAGAGTGCTTTGCAAAATGTGGCCGGGGCGGGGCAATTCGCGGAACGGTCTAGTTTGCGGCCTCGGATCACGAAATTTGAAGGCCGTGGTGAAAAGGAAGGACGACCCATTTGGGAATTACAGTTTGCCAAGATTTAGAAGAGCGTTTCGGAAAATCAATCAACCGGCTTCTTCTTGATTAATTGTTCAAATTTTATCTGGTTTCCCCTTTGCATTCAATGCAGTATTATCCTTTAACCCCTTCATCTACACAGAACGTGGAGAAAGGGGGGCTTGGGGAGAGAGCCGAATATTTACCATTGTCTGGATTTTACACAGTATTTCAGCTCAGTGTTTTAGCTTTTTTGCCAACATACTGATTTGAAACTCTATAGGAAGAATGTATGCGTTTGGGATTTTTGAAAGGCCTGTTTGCTTTGTTGATCAGCGGCGGAATGATAACGCTCGCTTGCGCTGAGACGGACATAAGCAACATGACCGCTGGGCTGACCGGCAATTATTTTGGCGTGCAGTTAGGCACAACGGTTGTTCATGCCCAGGATCTGTTTTTGCCGAACAGTGAGGGGGTCTATGTCAATACCCGGCCTTCCCGAAAGGGCTTTGGAACCCGCTTTTTTTGGGGTTATCGTTTTATTAATTACCTCGCTCTTGAGGGCGGCTATAATTATTTTTCTCCCGCCACCTACAATATTACCAACGGTAACTCTCCCGAGCTGCGTCTTTCCGGCGTGGACATTGTCGGCAAGGGCATTTTACCGCTTTTTTGGGGCATCGACTTTTACGGCAAGGCGGGTGCGATTATTTTACACTGGGTTCAAGGCGGCTTATTGGCGCCCAATCCCCAATCCTCGCATGACGGAGCCAATGGCATTACGGTCCGTCCCGAAGTCGCCCTGGGCTTCAGTTATGCCTTTACTCCCAATTGGGTCGTTGATATATCCGGCACGCTGATTACCCAGGGCGGCAAAATACCGAAAACAAACTTCTATGCCATCGGTCTTTCCTATCGTGCCGTCGATATTTTCTGCGGACAATTTCTCTGTTGATGGTTGATTCCGTCGTCATTGCGGGCGTGCCTCCGTCGTTGCGGGCGCGAGCGAAGCAATCCAGGCCTTATTGGCCCTCTCTAGTAAAGCAGCAATAAACACGGCATTGCTTCGCTCGCATTCGCAATGACAGAGTTAAGGCAAGAATAAGCCTGTTAAATCATTCAAAAAGCGTTTTCCAAAATCCGTTGGCGTTAAGGCGGCTGGATCTTTTGCCAAAAGGCCTTTCTTCCTCGCCTCTGCCAAGATTGGCTCAATCACGGCCGCTGTCAGGCCGGTTCTTTCCTCAAATAAGCGCAGCGGCACGCCGTCGGTCAGGCGCAGGGCGTTGAGCATGAATTCCAGTGCGAGATCCTCGGAGGCGACGACGCGCGTTTCGGCGGTTTTCTTTTTTGTGGGATCGAGATAGTCGCGCGGATTTTTGACCTGCCAGTGGCGAGTGACGCCTTGCTGCTTCCAATCGGTAATTTTGCTGTGAGCGCCGGCCCCAATTCCCAGATAGTCGCCGAATTGCCAATAATTCAGGTTATGTTGGCATTCACGGCCACTTTGGCTATAGGCCGAAACCTCGTATTGCTTGAACCCGTGTGCACTAAGCAAGGCTTGTCCCTCTGTTTGCATGTCCCAAATCGCATCGTCTTCCGGCAGGGGAGGGCGGGTATGATAAAAGGCGGTGTTAGGCTCCAGAGTTAATTGATACCAAGAAAAATGTGTGCTCTGCAGAGCCAGACCCGCCGCCACATCCTGCAAAGCCTCTGCCTTGCTTTGTTGGGGCAGGCCATACATCAGGTCGATATTGGTGTTTTCAAAGCCACCGTCCTGAGCGGTCTTGACGGCGCGAATAGCGGCTTCACGGTCGTGGATGCGGCCGAGAATTTTAAGCTTGGAATCCTGCAGGCTTTGTATGCCGAGAGACAAACGATTGATACCCAAAGAGCGATAAGCTTTAAAGCGCTCCTGCTCAACCGTGCCGGGATTGGCTTCCAGCGTGATTTCCGCGTCCGCCGGCAGAGAAAGACGTTGCTGAACCCCTTCCAGGATGGCTTCCAGAGCCTGAGGAGAGAAAAGGCTGGGGGTGCCACCGCCAAAAAATATACTGTGCAGCGGACGGTGCCGGATTGCTTCTTGCAGCGGGCTGCTTAAATTTTCATCAAGATCTGCGAGCAGCGCCGTGACATAGGCGGCCTCAGGCAATCCACCCTTGAGGGTATGTGAATTAAAGTCACAATAGGGGCATTTGCGGATGCACCAGGGGATATGAATGTATAAACTGAACGGAATCACGGGTTTTGTTGGTCATTTGCTTATTTCACGATAGAATAACACGCAAAACCGTTCATGTATCTATTAAGGAGAAAATAATGAGAAAGCGAGTGAAGGTTGCAATTACAGGCGCCGCCGGGCAAATTGGCTATGCCCTGATTTTTCGTGTGGCCTCCGGCCAAATGTTTGGCCCTGATACCGAGGTCGAATTGAGCCTGCTGGAGTTGGAAGCCGCTTTGCCCTCCCTGAAGGGCGTGGCCATGGAGCTTGAAGATTGCGCTTTCCCTCTTTTAAAAAATGTCAGCCTGAGTTCGGACGTGAATGTCGCCATGAAAAACGTCAACTGGGCCGTCTTAGTCGGCGCTGTGCCCCGCAAGGAAGGCATGGAACGCTCCGATCTGCTGAAGATTAACGGCAAGATTTTTGGACCGCAAGGCCGTGCCATTAATGACCATGGTGCCAACGATGTGCAGGTTTTCGTGGTTGGCAATCCGTGCAACACCAACTGTCTCATCGCCATGCATCACGCGCCCGATGTTCCCAATGACCGCTTTTTTGCCATGACTATGCTGGATGAGTTGCGAGCGCGCACGCAATTGGCGCTGAAGGCCAAGGTGGACGTCGAAGCCATCACCCAAATGACCATCTGGGGCAATCATTCCAGCACGCAATTCCCCGATTTTTATCACGCTAAAGTGAATAACCAGCCCGCGACAGAGGTGATCACCGACCTAAAGTGGCTGCAAAACGATTTTATCTCCATCGTGCAGAAACGCGGTGCCGAAGTGATCAAGGCCAGAGGCGCTTCCTCCGCAGCCTCGGCAGCCAATGCGGCGCTGACGTCCATCAACCGCTTGGTGCATGAAACCTCGCAAGGCGAAAGCTTCTCCGTCGCGCGTTGCTCGCAAGGCGAGTACGGTGTGGACGAAGGCTTGATCTTCTCCTTCCCTTGTCGTACCGAAGGCAGCAAGCTGAAGGTGATTACCGGGTTGACGCACAATGAATTTGCCCAAGCCAAGATCGACCTGAGCCTCAATGAACTTCGCCAGGAACGCGATGCCGTGAAGTCTCTCGGCCTTATTGAAAACCTGATCGCGAGCTCTTAGAGTTTAGCATGACGTTGAATAAATCCGATTTTGCACTGAACTCCCTCTCCTCCACAAAAAGCGTGGAGGAGAGGGGGTCTTATGCAAAATATGCTTTATTCAACAACGTGGAGGAAAGGGGACTTTAACGGGAAATACGATTTATTCAACAAGGCTTTATAAGAGGATATGTAAATTCCCGATACGCTGGATTTCATTTTTATCAATACTTGCTTCTTTTGCAAAATCGGGCCATGCTTTAATAGCGTCTTTAACGTCTTTTACAATTTTCTGAGTTTCACCGACTCCAAATCGATCCGCAACGGTGAGGATATCGGTTATGGTGAAGTCTTTGTATTTTCCATTGACGGACAATAAATGCTGGTTTGTCCATTTGCCCGTAGGGTTGTGAGCAAAGGTGACATCATAGGCGGGAGCGAGTTCCCAGTTACTGCCTTCTTTTAATCGGAATGAAAAATTTTTGCTATGATCATCGCAGTTTCGGCCCATGAGATTAAATATCATACGTCGAAATACTTCTACAAAGGTATTGTGCGGGAGTGCGAGCTCGCTTAGGGTCATTAGCAATTGTTCGTAGCTATTGGTGGATTTCTTTTTGTAATCGATATGATTCATAGCGCATAGCGTTTGAAGATGATGTTTTGTGCTTTTTCCATCGCGATCAAAGCGTTTTGTCATAAAATGAGCGCGACCATTTTCTTCAAGTAGCCTTGATGGAGTCATAGAGATGCCTGCTTGAGTTGCCATCAGGTAATAAGCATACTCAATTCGGCCATAATGCTGGCTTACCCCTAATTCTTTGTCTATTCCCAGGCCATCAAATTTTAATAACCAATGTTCAAAGCCTTCTTCCGTATCGACTTGCCCGGATTGTATTTTTTGTGTCTCTGGATTCCATGCTATAACCGCTTTCGCTCTTGCTCCGCCAGCGGACGTTCCGACTTCAATAATGCTCCTTAATGCGGCGTCAGTTTCGTAATCTCCATCCAGCGTGCCTTTCACTGCTTTTTTAGCTTCTCTGACCAGGCTATTCATTTCTATAGCGGTTGGCTTTATGTTTTTTGGGCCATGTGCGGGTTTAAACTCAAGCGCTCCCATTGAGCGTTTTCCCATGTATGCGAGGCGGTCTAGCGAGGTAATCTGAGCATGTGAGATACCTTTGTCGGCCATGTAGCGATCTATCAGCGCATTTCCGAAATCGTCAGGTAAAGAGTCTGCCAGCAGTGCTGGGAGGCGTTTATAAGTTTCTTCAGGGAGATCCGTAAAGACATAGACTGCTTCATTGTCATTTAGAGGCATACGGAGTGGAGCAAGCTCAATTCCACTTCTTCCAAATGATTTATCATATGCAAATACGTAATAGCCTAGCTTCGGGTCTAGGGCGACAGCGCCTACAAACCTCCCCCAAAGGTAAACGTCAACACGCTCAACTTTTTTATAGGAGTTAGGTTGCTTTGTTTTTGGCATGTTTTTTACTTCGTGCTCGTTGTCTTTGTTCTTTCTCTCGTACTAAATGAAGAGGATTTATACTGGTTTTTGGGGTTAGCTGGTTGAGCCAATCTTCGCGGTTGAGAGCCTTAATTATTCTAATAAGTGTTTTTAGCGAGGTTCCTCTTCCTCCTTCTAGATTTCTGAGGGCATTCTCACTAACCCCGGCTATTGCACAAAGAGTGCGCCTGTCGATGTTTTTTTGTAATCGAATGGCCTTAATATCTTCTCCAAGGGATGTTTCAAGCTCAGTGGGGGTAGATATGATTTTCATAAGTGCCTTAAATGAGACAATTATCGATTAAAAGACAACATAAGTGACCTATATAAGTCAATTATATAAAATTAATAATTTTAAATCAATATTTCTTAAGTGTCCTAATTAAGTCTTTTATATTAAAATGTAGAATATAAGTGTCTTAATTAGGACTATTATATTTATAGGCTTGTCTGATGAAGAGGGGAGATTACACCCAAACCGCAATCAACCCCATTAACCCCAGTCCAATCACCAGAAATAAAAACTCCAGCATCCCATGCGACTCTTCCGCTGCGCGCTTATGAAACTGCACATGGTGTAGGGTCGACATATAAAAGAAAGAGCCGGTCGCGAAGGCATTAAAGATGGCTTCCAGTAATTGTCCGCTTGGCAGGTGGGACAGGGAATTCAGGGTCTCTCCCAGAAAAATACCCAGCGGTGTGACCAGGGAAAAGAAAATGACAATGGCCAGGATTTTTTTCAGCGGAATTTTATGACGCATTAACGTCACGCAGAGCGCGAAACTGGCCGAGCCTTTATGGGCAATGATGGCGACAAAGAGCATGAAAGCCTGGGTGAAGGTGGTATTGATGCCCAAAGCGGTTCCTTCAATCAGCTCGTGAATGATGAGCATGATGGTTAAAATAGAGGGAATGCTGGCGACATGATTATGGTTCCGGTTGGAACAGGTCATGAGTGATAAACGTTCCAGAAACAGCAGCAAGATGAAGCCCAGAATACAGATCAGTTCGGCGAGTGGATACTGCGTGTTCGGCCAAAGCCGCTGAAAACTGCTGATAGAAGCGGGGAGCATGTGAAAAAAAGCGACACCCAGGAAAATACCGCTGGCGAAGGCTTCGCCCAGCTCCAAAGGCTCACTGTGGCCGCTGAGCAAATGTTTCCGGATGGGATAGATAACGGCGACCAGACTGGCCACGAAAATCAGCAGCCCTGCTAGCGCCTTGTAATAAATCAGCGTCACGCAAAAACCCTTTTCATTAGTCGCAAACCGCCCATTCTAGCGAAATTGCCCTTATCCGGATAGCCTTTTCATACCGGCTTTCCCACATCTTATCCCAAAATCTATCCACAGAAACTGTGGATAAGTCCAAGGCGCTTTTAACAAATCTCTTCTTGCAAATCCTATCTACTCTAGCTAAGTTTCAATACACTGCAAACAATTAATAGGTCGAACTCCAACCATGCTTGAACTCACCTTAGTTCAAAAAATAGTCGTCTGGTCCCTTCCTCTGCTTTTCGCCATCACGATCCATGAAGTCGCCCACGGCTGGATTGCTTCCCTTTGTGGTGATCAAACGGCCCGTCTTTCCGGTCGCCTCACCCTAAACCCCCTCAAACACATCGACCTTATGGGCACCATTGTTGTTCCTATTTTATTCTTGGCCACAACGGGCTTCGTCTTCGGTTGGGCCAAACCCGTTCCCGTTGATCCCCGTAATCTCCGCCACCCGCGCCGTGATACGGCCTTCGTTGCCGCCGGCGGCCCGCTGAGTAACTTGGCCATGGCTTTTATCTGGGGAGGCATCGCCAAACTGGGTGCTTATTTTTTGGCGCTAAAGAATCCGTGGCTGGGCATTCCTCTTTTTAATATGGGCTTGGCCGGCATTGCGATTAATCTCTTTCTGTGCGTGTTAAATTTATTGCCCTTTCCCCCCTTGGATGGCAGCAAGGTACTCTATAGCCTCTTGCCGCCGCGCATGGCCTGGCGTTTGCAGCGTCTGGAGCCCTATGGTTTTTTGATTTTGTTGCTGCTGTGGTTTACCGGTATTTTAAGCTACATTCTTTCCCCGGCTTTCTTTTTGATTCAGTGGGTGATGACTTTATTTGGTTTGAGTGGGTTTTAATTTCAGGGAGCGGGCGAGGGAGAGCTAACCGCTTGTTCGGGCGGTAGATTGCCAAATTGTTCGCGCAGCTTTTCTAGGCGATCGGGAGTCATACTGGGGCCAAGTTGCTCACGGCTTCCGTCGGTGTTAATCAGGTAGCATTTTTTCCCCACGATAGCGCAATAGTCTACAATGGCCTGCCTCATGTGGTCGTTATTTCCGGCCTGCCTGTCTCTAATACAGATCGACCCGCTGCTTCCATCCGGCGCATTGGCTTGGAGGGTTAAACGATCAATAAACCTTTTGGCGGCGCGCAGACATTCCATGCCGTCATCCGTGTTCCTATATATAGTAGCGTTCAAGGCTCCGTTCGGTGCGACCTCGGTAACACAGGCGACTTTCTCTTTCCCCGTATCGGAGATATAGGTGCTAAGCAGATGTTGAGCTTCCCATGAGACGGCGCCGGTGGTGCCGATATTAATGTGCTCCGGATTTCCCGGGGCAAGAAATTTTTCCAAGGCTTGGCTATGTTTTTTCGGATCATAGAGCATTTCCTGATAGGAGCGATCTTTTTCTTGTTCATCGGTTGGCATCAGCATGGGGCCTAATTCGCGACGAGGGCAACGTTGAATCTGAGAGCGGTTACTCCCTGTTGGTTCGTTTACCGATGCTCCCAGGGCGGGGATGTTGATAATGATGTCAGATACTAAAGGGATCGACTTACCCTTCGAATGCTTGTTTGCTTTTTTTTCTTCGCTTTCAGGCTCTAAAGGCGCCGGGTGACTTGTTGGACTTGAGGGTGGACTCTTATCCTTGCTTTTGTTTTTTTCTTTTTCCTTTTCTTCTTCTTTTTCTTTTTCTTCGTCCGTCGGCTTGGGCGAGCTTTTTTCTTTGCTTTTCTCCTCTTCTGTGGGGTCAGGTGGGGGCGAATTTGCTTTTTCCTGGGCGCGCTGTTCCTGCCGCTGTTCAACCAGAGCATCAATGCTCACGCTATAAACGGGGCGACGCTTGAGGGGTTGATGCTTCTTATTTATAGCCTTACCGCCGCCGACAAAATTGAGCAGTGGTTTTGCAAAATAATTGGAGCGCAGGGAGCGCAGGGAGTACAGGGGATTCTGGGACTCCAAGAAAGACTTGGAAAGGTCCCCTGTTTTCTGGAACTCTTTTGCAAAGGTGGCGGCTCCAACAGCAGCTCCAACAAAACCAGAGACGCCTAGAGCCATCAATCCGGCAACAGGGAAAAGGATGAAGAATGTCAAGCAGACTACAGAGGCTGCAAAGCCTAATCCAGAGGCAAGAGTCTTTATTCTCTTGTGGGTTTTGGGGTGGTTCTCAAATAGTGCAGCTAGTCTATCACCTGCGGTGGTCACGATAGTGAAGGGAAGGCTTATTAGATCGATGGGGCCTTTGAGGAGGCCAACAAAGGCTCCAACAAGTCCTGCAAAAAAGATTCCTCCAGCACTGGGCTCCGCTTCCGGGGGCTTTTTTTTGCGAGGAGCAGAGGGATCGTCGCCCCCCAACCAATCCCCTATAAATTGGACCCCTTTCCCCAAGGCCTCCCAGATGGACATAGGCTCAGCTCTCTATTTTATATGGCTCCCTTTAAAGTATAGCCTTTCCCTGAGCAGATATACTTTGCGCCCAGCAAAGCCCGGAGGCTAAAAAAAGAGTTAAAAATAAGGGGGTTACGGAAAGGTGATCGGATTCTGATGTTCTTTAATGCGATTAAAAAGAAAAATCGTTAAGTTAAATGACGCTATAACAATTGCCGTATGAATTTTTTTCCTCGCTTTTCGCTTCAGTTAACCGTTTAGCGGATCGCCGATTGTATGCGCTAAAAAACCCATAAAAATTTGCAAGCCCAAGCACAACGCAGCCGGCGATGGCAACAGCAGCTAAGCCGCCCGTAAGCATGGTTAGCGCCACATAAATACCGAGAGCACTGGCAGCTACGGTCAAAGCGGTAGCTGCCATAGCAACATGCAAATATAAATCGGAATATTGCTGTGCGAGCTTAGGATGATCACGTATTTCGATGTGAAATTTTGCGTTTGACAGCACTCGACCTGGAAGCATAACCGGGCAGGGAATAAAGCTTGGCCAAGGGATTCCGAGAGTAAGATAATTCAGGCTTATATTGGATAAATTCGGTTTGGGTATGCGTGCAAATTCAGTTAAAAACCATTGAGCAGCAACAGCACAATTTGTTTTTAAAACACTGGCTGTCTCTCTAGTACCATTCCAGTATTCAGCCCATCGGTCTAGAATTGTGTAGGGATTTGCCTCAATCATAAAGCTATATTTCGAGCTTGCAGAATTGATTTTCTGGGTAAACACCTCATTAATATCAGGTTCCCAGTCGCTCAGAATCGATTTACCCCAGCGGTTTATATGAAAATAGACTGGCGGATTAATCGAGGTGTTTTCCAGTACAATTTCAATGTGTGAATTAAAAAGGCCATGGAAATTTAATAAGTGTACTTTAATCTTTGACATGATGATCTTTTGAATAAGAATGACGGAACAAGCTGCCAATATTACAGACGGATTCTTAAGGCTATATTAACATATAAAAAGGCAGCAAAAAAAAACCCCGCCAGAGGCGGGGTTTAAGGGTCTTGCTCGAGTGTTCGGGATGCTTAGAAACCGCCGCCCATGCCACCCATACCGCCCATGCCGCCCATACCACCGCCGGCCATGGCTTCTTCTTTTTCATCTTTCGGCAGATCGGTGATCATGCACTCGGTGGTCAGCATGAGACCGGCCACGGAAGCCGCGTACTGCAGGGCAGAGCGCGTAACTTTGGTGGGGTCCAGGATGCCCATCTGTAACATGTCGCCGAATTCACCGGTCGCGGCGTTGAAGCCGTGATTGCCTTTGCCTTCGAGGACCTTGTTCAGGATGACGGAGGCTTCGTAGCCAGCATTAGTCACGATCTGACGCAAGGGGGCTTCCATGGCGCGACGCGTCAGTTGAATGCCGACGTTTTGCGCTTCATTGTCGCCTTCCAGGTTCTTGAGGGTGTTGAGCACGCGAATCAGCGCTACACCACCGCCGGGAACCACACCTTCTTCCACTGCTGCGCGGGTTGCGTGCAGGGCGTCTTCGACGCGGGCCTTCTTTTCTTTCATTTCGATTTCGGAAGCTGCGCCCACTTTGATGACGGCGACGCCGCCGGCCAGTTTAGCGATGCGTTCTTGCAGTTTCTCGCGGTCGTAGTCGGAAGAGGTTTCTTCAATACGGGCGCGGAGCTGCTTGATACGGCCTTCGATTTCTTTCTTGTCACCGGCGCCATCAATGATGGTGGTGTCGTCTTTGGTGACAACGACGCGCTTGGCAGATCCCAGGTCTTTGAGCGTGGCGGACTCTAAGGTACGGCCCACTTCTTCAGCAATGACTTGGCCTTTAGTTAAGATCGCGATGTCTTGCAGCTGTTCCTTGCGACGATCACCGAAGCCAGGTGCTTTGACGGCGCAGACTTTCACGATGCCGCGCATGTGGTTGACCACGAGGGTCGCCAGGGCTTCGCCTTCGACGTCTTCGGCGATCATCAGCAGAGAGCGACCGGCTTTGGCCACAGCTTCGAGGACGGGCAGAAGATCACGAATGGAAGAAATCTTCTTGTCGACGATCAGGATGTAGGGATTGTCCAGTTCAGCAGACATGTTTTGTTGGTTGGTGATGAAGTAGGGGGAAAGGTAGCCGCGGTCGAATTGCATTCCTTCAACGACGTCGAGCTCATTTTCCAGACCCGAACCTTCTTCAACCGTGATAACGCCTTCTTTGCCGACTTTGGCCATGGCATCCGCGATGATTTTGCCGATGGACTCGTCAGAGTTGGCGGAAATGGTGCCAACTTGGGCGATGGCCTTGGTGTCGGTGCAGGGCACAGACAGTTTCTTCAGGGCGCCAACCGTGCTGGTGACAGCTAAATCAATGCCGCGCTTCAAGTCCATGGGGTTGTAACCGGCGACGACTGCTTTCAAGCCTTCGACGAAGATCTGTCGGCCCAAAACAGTGGCAGTCGTGGTGCCATCGCCGGCTTCGTCTGAAGTCTGCGACGCCACGTCTTTGAGCATTTGCGCGCCCATGTTCTTGAACTTATTTTTGAACTCAATTTCTTTTGCTACGGTCACGCCGTCTTTGGTAATGGTGGGAGAACCAAAGCTTTTGTCGATGACGACGTTACGGCCGCTGGGTCCCATGGTGATTTGCACGGCATTCGCGAGTTCGTTGATACCGGCCAACATTTGCTGACGCGCATCGGCGCCAAATACAAGTTCTTTTGCTCCCATGTGTTTATCCTCTTTAATGAATGGTTAAATAATTAGGCTTACTCTTCAACGACGCCCATGACATCTTCTTCACGCATGACAAGAAATTCTTTTTCCGAGAATTTGATGTTGGTGCCTGCGTATTTGCCAAAGAGGACCTTGTCGCCCACTTTGACTTGCAGGGGCAGCATTTTGCCATCTACATAGCGGCCTTGGCCGATGGCTAAAACAGTGCCTTGCATGGGTTTGTCTTTGTCGGCGGTGTCTGGAATCAGAATGCCACCGGCGGTTTTAGCTTCGAGTTCTTGCGGTTCTACAACAAGACGGTCTCCTAAAGGACGAATCTTGGGAGATTTTTTGCTCATTTTTACTTCTCCTTACGGTTAGTGAATGAATATCTAAGTTAATATATGGGGGCAGTTTTAGCAGTCTCAAGCCTTGAGTGCTAAATATATAGAGAAAGCAAACAGAGTCAAGAGCCAGAAGTCTACAACTTCAACTATTATAGGTTTATAAATCATCCCAAATCGAGTATCCTAGGCAAGATTCAACCACAACTAAAACGACCCGCATGCTAAAACCACTCTACAAAGGCATTGTCCTCCTGACCGCCGTCTTCCTTCTGAACCCGGCCCAGGCCGAGGTGCGGCCCTTGCCTGCCAATCAAGCCTTTGTTTTTTCTGCTTATCTAGAGAAGCCAGGGCGGCTGGTTGCGGAGTGGCATGTGGCTCCCGGCTATTATATATACCGTGACAAGCTGCACTTTAGCGCTGACCCTGCAAACGCCCTGCGTGCCACGAAGATCGAGTGGCCGGCGAGCCAAACCCAGCGTGACCCCGTGGGCGGAACCTTTCGCGCCTATAGCGGACAGGTTCAAATAGTCCTTCCCTTGGCGGGAAAGGTTTATAAAGAAATCAACTTAATGATTCAATATCAGGGCTGCTCTCAAGAGGGGTTTTGCTATGCACCCATGAAAAAGCGCCTGCATGTAGCTTATCCTTTCTCAGCCGAAGGCTTGAACCAGGCGGCCTTGCTGACGGTGAGCGAGGCGTTTCCTCCGGAAATGGACAAGTCAGCGGAGGAAACGGCCTCCTTTGAACCCAGCTTGTTAACGGATCAGGGCGCCGCGAAAGCTTTTTTAAGCTCGCATGCCGCAGTTGTGACGCTGCTCTGCTTCCTGGGACTGGGCGTTTTGCTGGCTTTTACGCCCTGTAGCTTGCCAATGCTCCCGATTCTTTCCAGTATTATTGTGGGTCGAAAACATCGAACGCACTGGAAGGCTTTGCAATATTCCCTGGCCTATGTGTTGGGCCTGTCCCTGACTTATGCCGCAGCCGGTCTTTTGGTCGCCTGGCTGGGGAGCAGTATTCAGGCCTATTTCCAGAGTCCCTGGATCATTAGCGGCTTCAGCCTCCTCTTTGTTTTGCTGGCCTTCTCCATGCTGGATTTTTTTGAACTGCAACTGCCCGCTGCCTGGCGGGAGCATATCCTCCGCTGGCAGCAACGGCAAAAAGGCGGCAGCTACCTGGGCGATTTTTTGATGGGCTGTCTTTCCACCCTGATTGTTTCACCCTGCGTCACTGCACCCTTGGTGGGTGTGTTGGCTTATATCTCGGAAAGCGGCAATCTGCTTTTAGGTGCCGGCGCTTTATTCGCTTTGGGTCTCGGCATGGGCCTGCCTCTGCTCCTGCTCGGTTTTTCAGCGGGGAAATATCTGCCCAAGAGTGGACCTTGGATGGAAGTCCTACAGAAACTCTTTGCCTTTCTGCTCTTCGGTATGGCCATCTGGATGCTGTCGCGCATCCTGCCGGGGAGCCTGACGCTCTTTCTCTGGGCCAGTCTTTTGATCTTGACGGCTGTTTTTCTCTTTTTCGTCGAAGGTCTCGCCGGCTTTAAGCAATATCTGGCCTATTTTTGTGGGGGCCTTTTTGTTCTTTATGCCCTGGTTTTATTTGTCGGTGTTTCCATGAGCTATAGCAGTCCTTTTTATCCTTTTGAGCGCGCGGCCCTCGAAAAGTCGCCTTTGACGGCTAATCGAAGCGGCTCCCAAGCCTTGGACTTCATCGACCTGAAGGACATGACGCAATTGGACGCTCTTCTAGCACGGGCCAAACGCGCAGGGAAGCCGGTCATGATGGATTTTTACGCCGCTTGGTGTGAATCCTGTCAAGCCCTGGAGGCGACGGTCCTTAGCCAAAAAGAAGTTCAAAACACGCTGCGTCATTTTATCCTGCTGCGCGCGAATGTGACCGAGAATAATGCCTTTGATCAGGCCTTATTAAAGCGCTATCATGTTATTGCGCCGCCTACTTTTCTATTTTTTAATCCGAAAGGACAGGAAGTGATGGAGAAACGTATTGTGGGGGAAGTCGATCATCATTTGTTCCTTGCTCGCGCTAATTCAATAGGAGAACGCTGACCATGGAAGCGGTTCCCCAGCTTGCTCTGCTGGCCGGAGCGCAGTCCTTAAAATCACTGCTGCTTCTGGAAACGCGCTTGCAGGAGAAGCAAAAAGAAATTGGCCACTGGTTTGAGGCGCAATGGAAAAAAACGCCGCCGCCGCTCTATGGTTCCGTGGACCTGCGCAACGCCGGTTTTAAACTGGCGCCGGTGGACATGAATCTTTTTCCAGCGGGCTTTAATAATCTCAACCCCGATTTTTTAAACGATGTGATCGAGGCCGCGAAAGGGGCCATTCTCGACCGAGTACCTGGCGCGAAAGTCATCGGTCTGATTCCCGAAAGCCATACCCGCAATCTTTTTTACTGGGAAAATGTGGGGGCTCTGGTTGATATTTTAAAGCGGGCAGGTTTCCAGGTGAGCGTCGGCTCTTTGAGCAAAGATGTGGGGCCGTCCGGTGAGATTCCCTTGCAAAGCGGCGGCCGTTTGGTCTTGGAGACGCTGGTTCGCGAGGGCGCAAAACTCCGCTTTGGAGCCGGAATTCCAGACCTGATCTTGTTGAACAACGACCTTTCTGCAGGCATACCGCCACTTTTGCAGCATGTAGAGCAGCCCCTGTTTCCGCCGGCCGAGTTGGGCTGGCACCAGCGCCTCAAGTCGGAGCATTTTCAATATTACGCCGCCCTCAGTAAGGAGTTCGCGGAAATGCTGGGCCTGGATTCCTGGCTGTTCACGCCGCTGTTTCGTTATTGCGGTGAGATTGATTTTCTGCGCAGCGAAGGGCTGGATTGTTTAATGGCGAACGCGAAGACCTTGCTGGAAGACATCCAGAAAAAATACCAGGAATATGGCGTGACGCAGCAGCCCTTTATCATCGTCAAGGCTGATTCGGGAACCCAGGGCATGGCTGTGATGACGGTGCGCAGCGTCGATGAGCTCAGTAGCCTGAATCGCAAGCAGCGTACGTCCATGGCTAAGTCCAAGGGCGGCGTTCCCGTGACGCGGGTGCTGGTGCAAGAAGGCGTCTATACCTTTGAAACTTTTGGTGCGGAGGAGCACGTGGCCGAGCCGGTGGTTTATTTATGGGGCAAGCACGTGGCCGGCGGTTTTTATCGCATTCATCAGGAGCGGGGAAGGGACGAGAACCTGAATTCACCGGGGATGCAGTTTGAGTCGCTGCCTTTTGCGTGGAGCTGCTGCTCCTGGCCTCGCGGTGAAATGGTCCATCCCTATCAAAAGCATTTGGCCACCTATGGTGTGATTGCGCAACTCAGCATGTTGGCGGCGGCGAGGGAGATCGCGGGATGAAAGTCGGTATCGTGATGGACCCGATCCAAAATATTCTTCCAGGGCATGACAGCAGTCTGGCGCTTTTATGGGAAGCCGAAGCGCGCGGCTGGCCAACATTCTATTTTGAAGCCTCGGATCTCTCCTTGCGTGACGGCCAGGCATATGGCCAGGCCCGTCCGTTGAAAGTGTTCCGCGATCTCAAGAACTGGTTTGCCTTTGAAGAGCCGCGACCGCTGGCGCTGGCCGATTTGGACTTGATCTTCATCCGCAATGATCCGCCCTTTGATCAAAACTATCTTTATCTCACGCTGCTGCTCGAAGTGGCTGAACAGGCGGGTGTTCTGGTGGTGAATAAACCCCGCGGCTTGCGGGATTGCAATGAAAAGTTGGCGATCGCGCATTTTCCAGATTGTTGTCCGCCCACGCTGGTGACGCATCAAATCGCCCAACTCAAGGCGTTTTGGCAAGAACAGCAAGACATTGTGTGCAAGCCGCTCGATGTGATGGGTGGGCAGTCCGTTTTTCGTGTCCAACCGGAAGACGTGAATGCGAATGTGATTTTTGAAACCCTGACTGCGCGCGGTGCGCGGGCCGTGATGGCGCAACGCTATATCCCGGAAATTCAGGCGGGGGACAAGCGCATCATGCTCATCAACGGCGAGCCGCTTCCGTTTGTTTTGGCGCGGGTTCCGCAACAAGGCGAATGGCGCGGCAACGTCATCGCCGGCGCCAAGCCGGTTGTGCAGCCCTTAACGGAGCGCGATACCTGGATTTGCCGCCGTCTGCAGCCTTTTTTGCGTGAGAAGGGCCTTTATTTCGCCGGTATCGACATCATCGGCGACTATCTGACGGAAATCAACGTGACCAGCCCTTCCTGCATTCGGGAGTTGGATCAATTGGCCAAGATCAATATCAGCGGACTCTTGTTTGATTTTCTGGAAAAGGAAATCAAGCGCCGACGTACAACCTCCACTTGATTGCGTCATCCTGAGCGTAGCGAAGGATCTTATTACTACATCGTAGCGAGCGAGATCCTTCGCTACGCTCAGGATAACCAGTCCTTAGCTGAGCGAGACTCGCTTCTTCTGGGTGATGGCGATTAAATAGCCGGCGATTTTATCCAGGTCAACGCTGCGATCTACTGCTCCAAGGGAGTGGGCGACGCCGGCCATGCCAAAGACGACGGTGCTTTCGGCATCCTGCGTGAGCGTATATCCTTGCGCATTTTTGAGCTCAAGCAGGCCGAGGGCGCCGTCACTGCCCATGCCTGTTAAGAGTAGACCGATTGCCTGAGGTCCTGACACGGCGGCAACTGATTTTAATAAAACGGTAGCAGAAGGGTAAAAGCCGGTTACCGGCTCGCCTTCGCTTAGCTTCGCGCAGAGGCCCTTCTCGTTACGTATGACTTCCAAATGGCGTTTGTCCGGCGCAAAATAAACGGTTCCCGGTCGTAGGAGTTCAAAATCCTCGGCTTCCTTGACGTGCAGAGCCACCTGGTTGTCTAGCCATTGTGTAAAGCCCTGTATGAAGCCCTCGGTCATGTGCTGCACGATGACAATCGGAACGGGAAAATGGGCGGGAAGCGGGGTCAGAATGACCTTTAAGGCTTGGGGGCCGCCGACAGAGGAGCCAATGGCGATGATTTCAAATTCTTTGCCGCTCTGAAACGCCTTGGGTTTGATAAGTGGCTTCGTTTTTAACGGCGGCGTTTGAAAACGTCGTTTCACGACCTTGATTTCGGCCATGCTGCGCACGGTTTCAATGATGCGGGTATTGGCGGGCCGGCTGGCTGCGTTCATGCGCGGTTTTTCGAGCACGGCGAGGGCGCCGGCGGACAGCGCTTTAAAGGAAGCGTCGAGAGCGTAATTGTCGAGGCGCGAGCTGATAATGACGATGGGTGTGGGATACTGAGACATGATTAAGCGGGTCGCTTCAAGGCCATCCAGGATCGGCATGGCGAGGTCCATGGTGATCAAATTCGGCTTTAAGGTTTCAGTCAGTTTCAGGGCTTCTTTGCCGTTGCGTGCGCAGCCCACGACGCGGAGATCGGATTCGGATTCAAAGAGGGACTGGAGCAGTGAAGTCTCCGTTTTAGAATCATCCACGATTAGAATTTTAATCATAAGTTACACCAGTTGCGCGATCATTTCTAAGAGCTGGCTGGATTCAAACTCGCTTTTGACAATATAAGCATTGGCGCCGGCCTCGACGCCGCGCTTTTTTTCTGCCTCACTGCCCAGGGACGTGACGATAATAACGGGCAGGTCTTTGAGCTCGAGGCTTTGCTTGATGCGTTCGGTCAAGGTAAAGCCGTCCATAATCGGCATGGAGACATCCGTGATCAAGAGGGAAAATTTTTGCTTTTGCAGGAGGTCCCAGGCTTCTTTGCCATTCACGGCGACCGTGACCTGGTAATCCTTGCTCTCGAGCACATTTTTTTCCAGGGTGCGGGTGGTGATGGAGTCGTCGACCACCAAAATATGCGGACGGGTCTGCGTCTTGGTTTTCTCGACGTGAAAGCGGAGCCGAGACCCGGAAGGGAGCTGGAGGGCTTGGTTAATCAAGTCATTGGTGTTGAGCACGATAATAACCTGCCCGTTTCCGGATAAGGTACCGCCGGCGACACAAGGCACCCGCGTCATCGGCGCCTGTAGCGGCTTGATGACAATTTCTCTTTCGCCGATAATGTCTTCAACCAACAGCGCCATCAATTGCCAACCCTTGCGGATGACGACGATGAAAAGACGATCCGGGAGGGCGGGCTCCGTTTTTTCGAGTTTGAGCAGATCAGAGAGCGCGCGGAGGGGAACGGGATGTTGATCAAGCGCGATGGCTTGGTTGGCTTCGAGATTAATGATTTGGTCCGAATTCAGCGTTAACACGCGTTCAATGCCACTGGTTGGGAGGGCAAAGAGGTGTCCGCCACTGCTGACCATCAAGCCCCGCTCACTGACTAAGGTCAGCGGCAGGCGCAAGGTAAAAGTGGCGCCTTGATCCAGGGTTGTTTCAACTTTAATTTGTCCTTTTAAACTTTCCAGGCTCGACTTAACCACGTCCAGACCCACGCCGCGCCCGGAAACCTCGGTAACGATCTCTTTCGTGGAGAATCCGGGATGAAAAATCAAGTTCAGGATTTCCTCTTTCTTGAGGGCGTCCAGCTCTGTTTTTGAAATCAGCCCCTTATTCAAGGCTAAACGGGCTACCTTCTGGGTGTCGATGCCCCGACCGTCGTCTTTGATGCAAAAAACAATTTGATTCCCTTCTTGTTGGATTGCTAGATCAATTTTGCCGACGCTGGCTTTCCCCTTGGCCAAGCGCTCCGCTTCGGTTTCGATGCCATGGTCAATGGCGTTTCGCAACAAATGCAGCAAGGGGTTTTTTAAGCCTTCCAGGATGATTTTGTCCACCTTGACTTCATCGCCGTGGATTGTAAAGTCGATTTTTTTATCGAGTTCCTGGGCTAAATCGCGCACCGTGCGGGGCAGGTTGCAGGTTAGGTTGGCAGCGGGAACCAAGCGCAGCATGCGCACTTCTTCCTGGAGGGAGTTATTTAAAATCGAAAGTTCGTTAATATGAGGCCGCATCGTTTTCTGCATTTGGCTCAGCGTGTCGGCCAGGTCAGCGATAAAATCGCTGTTGCCGGCCACGGCTTTTTGCAGGCCATCGCCGGTGTGGGCATTCGCTTGACTTTGCAGCGTCAGCAGCGTTTGCGACCAATGGTTGTTGAGCTGTTTTGATTTGGCGGACGCCCGCGTTAATTCGAGATAATGATCATCGATGGCGATTTTGCCGATCTGCATTTCTTCCATCAAGGCTGAAATCCGGTCCAGCTTGCTCAGCGATACCCGGATCGTGTCGCTTTCTTCCGGGTTTTTAGCGGGGCTTGCTTTTTTTTTGGCGGGCTGGTTTTTTTCCTGGGTCGGTGCAGGGGGAGTGAGGTTGGGCTGAGAGCCCTTCTGGATGCGCTGAATGAGCTCTTCCAGGTTAAAATGGAGCGGTTCTTTCGCGACAAAGGCCTGCATGGCCGCGCGCATTCCGTCCACACCCTCCAAACAGAGGTCGACGCTGCGGGCCGTGAGCGCAAGGGTGTTATTTTGCACGGCGAGAAACAGGGACTCCAGCGGATGGGCGATGTCGGCAATGGGTTGAATGCCGAGGCTGCGGGAGGTGCCTTTGATGTTATGCGCGCACCTGAAAATCAGGTCAATGCGACTTTTTAACTCCTCTCCGCTTAAATCACCTTTTTCAAGCTCGAGCAAGGCTTTGGTGATGTGCTGCAGGTTTTCCTCCAGCTCCGCCTGAAAGGTGTCAATGAGTTGCTTGAAAAGTTCCGTGTTCTGGTCCATAGGTCAGCTTCCTAGGTTTTGTAGACGTCGACGTGTTCCTTTAAGTTGTGGGAGATGGAAGCCAGATCCGTGATGGCTTCGGTCGTTTGCTTGACGCTATCCACAAACTCAGAGGTCACTTGATTGATTTCATTCATGCCGGCGGTGATCTGCTCAATGCCGATGCTTTCCTGGCGGACAGCCGCCTCAATTTGCTGGCTGGCGACTGTCGTCTCGGAGATGACTTCGCTGAGGCTGCGAACGACTTCTCCCGTTTGTTCGACCAGGGTGGTGCCATAGTCGACGCCCTTGGTTCCTTCCTCCGTCGCCATGACGGCTTTCTCCGTGGCGTGGCGGATGTCTTCCAGGATTTTCTGCACCTGGGCCGTGGATTGTTCCGATTGCTCGGCAAGGGTCTTGACCTCGGAGGCGACGACGGCGAAGCCTTTTCCGGCTTCGCCGGCCTTGGCGGCTTCAATCGAGGCGTTCAAGGCTAGCATCTTGGATTGCTGGGCCAACCCGTTGACCACGGCGGTGATTTCACCCACTTGCTGCGTTTTATTGCTCAAGTCTAGAATGGTTTGTGCGATAATTTGAACCTTCTCTTTCACGCCCTTCATGCCGAGCACGCTTTGCTCAACCGCTTCCAGGCCCATTTGGCCCTTTTCACGGGTGCGATCGGCGGCTTGGCCCAGGGCCTTGGCTTTCTCAATGGTTTGGTTGGAGCTTTTTTCAATTTCGCCTAAAGAAGCCGTAATTTGCTGAATTGAGGAAGCTTGTTCCGAGGCGCCGGAAGACTGCACGTCCACGGCGTGTTTAACTTCTTCCAGAGTGGTGACCATGTTATGGCAGGCCTCCGTGATTTGCTGCGTCATGCCGGCTAGATTTTCCGTCATGGTGTTTAAGTCCTTGCCTAAGCGTCCCATTTCGTCGTCTGCTTCGCTGGTGATCCGTTGGCGGAGGTCGCCGGCGGCCACTTTGGCGCTGTGTTGGCTGAAGAGATTGGCTTTTTTGACGATCTCCTCGGAGAGTTCGCGCGCGTGCGCCTCGCTGCGCTTCAGTTTCATTTCACTGTCCTGAATGGACTTCTGCATCTGATCCAGCGCAGCCAATAAAGTTCCGGTTTCGTCCCGAGAAAGGCCGTCAATGCGCAGGTTTCTCTCACCGCTGGCAATTTTTTCCGCGATGTCGATCGCGTCGTTTAAGGGGGATAAAATTTTGTTCGCGGTTATCCAGGCGATGATTGAGGAAAGAATTAGCACGGCTGCTAACATGGCGAACTCGATGATTTTAATGACGCTCATGTCAGACAAAATTTCAGTGGTTGCGTCTTGCAACTGTTGGTATTGTAGATCAAACAAGCCGCCAACGCGGTCCTCATCAGCGGTCAAGAGGCCATCCAGATTGTCGAGAATTTTATTGGTCAAGGGAATGATCTCGCCGGTCAAGAGGACCCGCATCGCATTCATATCTTGTTCATTCAGGATTTTTTCTTGGCTCGCTTTTAGCCGGGCCAAGAGTGCTTTAATACGATGCCAGCTGTCATAGTACTTCGGATTACTCCAGTCTTTTGAGAAACCGTCGATTTGCGCCTGAAGCTTTTCAAGATTGTCCCAGGCCGCGAAAAATGATTTTTTCGCGCTGGGATCCTGCGTGATCATCCATTCTTTTAACGCATTATTGGCAGTAAAGACTTTCACGTCGAGATCATAGGAAAGCTCGTGAGCGGGAAGCTCGCTCTGGATGACGTGCGCCGCAAAGTTTTCCGCCAGACTGATTTTGACTAAGACAATGCTAAAGGCGGCCAGAATAATCAAACTGATGGCCGCGAACCCGGCAAACAAACGGCCGCGTATCCCCAGGCTCGATCCCGTTTTAAAGGCTTGATGAGTGGCATCCATGCGAACCTCCTATACCTTGTATACGTCCACGTTTTCTTTCAAATGTTTGGCGATGCCCGATAAATGGGACACAGCCTCGGTGGTTTGTTTGGAGCTTTCGACGAAAGAGGAAGTGACTTGGTTGATTTCATTCATGCCAGCTGTGATTTGCTCAATGCCGATGCTTTCCTGACGCACGGCTGCTTCGATTTGCTGGGTGGCGATAGTGGCCTCATGAATCACCTCGCTTAAACTCCGAACCAAGTCACCGGTTTGTTCAACCAGTCCGGTGCCGTGGTCAACGCCCTTGGTTCCCTCTTCGGTGGCCATGACAGCTTTCTCTGTGGCATGCCGTATGTCTTCAATAATTTTCTGCACTTGCGCGGTGGATTGTTCAGATTGCTCCGCGAGATTTTTAACTTCCTCGGCAACCACCGCAAAACCCTTGCCCGCTTCGCCGGCTTTGGCGGCCTCGATGGAGGCATTTAAGGCCAGCATCTTGGACTGCTGTGCCAGCGAGTTGACGACGGCCGTAATTTCGCCGACTTGCTGGGTTTTATTGCTTAAATCCAGGATGGTTTGCGCGATCATTTGCACTTTCTCGCGGACGGCTTTCATTCCAGTGATGCTTTGTTCCACTGCCTCGAGGCCTAATTCGCCCTTTTCCTGCGTGCGCTGCGCGGCTTCACCCAGGGCTTTACTTTTTTCCATCGTCTGCATCGAACTTTTTTCGATTTCCGCGAGAGAGGCTGTAATCTGGTTGATGGACGAGGCCTGTTCCGAAGCGCCGGAGGACTGCGTGTCAACCGCGTGCTTTACTTGGTCAAGCGTACTCACAATATTATGGCAGCCGTCGGTGATCTGCATGGTGATGCCGGCCAAGCTATCTGTCATGGTATTGAGATCATCACCCAACTGACCCAGTTCATCGTTACTCGAAACAGGTATGCGCTGTGTCAAATCGCCGGTCGCAATTCGATTGCTCTGCTGTCGAAAGGTGCCAACATACTGCAACAAGCCGCGCGTCGTATGCATGGCAATCGCGAGACAGAGGACAAGGCTTAGCGCCAAAAGAACATATTCAACGAGGCGGATGTCGCTCATGTTATTGATGATCGTTTGAGAATTTTCTTTCAATTGGTCGGTTTGTAGATCAAAAATGCCACCGGTACGCTCGCCTTTGGCGCCAATGGGGCCATCTAAAGCGTCGAATATTTTATTGGTCAGAGGGTAAACTTCTGCGAGATAAATCGTCTTCTGATCAGTCAGGTTGCTGGCGTTTTGAATTTTGTCCTGGAGGGTTTTTAATTGCAGAATCATTAACTTGATCGGTTGCCAGTTTTTCGCGAACGCTTCATTATTCGGTAATTTGGCGTAGTCCTCTAAAAGGGGAATGATATTGTTGATGTTGCTCCAGGCGCGATCGAGTTCTTTTTTATAAGAACTGTCTTGGGTCAGCAGCCAACCTTGGGTCGAGGTCATGGCGAGATTGATTTGAATGTCCAAGTCGTAGGACTCCGCGTTGGCCGGATAATCGTAGTTGACAACGCGCTCGGCGAATTGCTTTGCCTCCGTGATTTTTACCAAAACCAGCCCGATCGCGCCGGCGAGAATCAGCGTGATGGCCAGAAAGCTAAAAAACATACGCCCGCGTATGCCCAGGGTTTTTTTGGGCTGAACGGAAGGGGCAAGGTTCAGCGGAGTCCCTGCTTTTTGCGTGGTCGTCGTCATAATTCATCCTCCCTAAAATTCCCTGTTGGTTGAAATGCCCGCGTTACGCGAGATTTCGCAATTGTGACTGCAGATCCGACAAAATGGCGTCCATATTGAGTAGGGCAGTCCTTGCCTGATGTAACCCCAGTATGTACTCCGGTTTGATCAGTCCCTCCGAGGGGAGGGGAACATCCAGCGCGACGGGATCGTAGGTGCGGCTTCCTTCGATGCTGTCGACCATCACGCCAACCGTCATTTGGTTGCCCGAGGCAATCAGAATAGCAGGGTTGCCATTTTCCGCTGCTTGAAGATGAAAGAGCCGTCTTAAATCGAGGACGGCCAGCAGCGCTCCCCGGCGATTGATCACGCCGGCAATAAACTCCGGCGCATGCGGCAGCGGCGTGGGCGTGAGCGTATGCATGACTTCTTTTGCCTGCGAATAAGGCAGCCCGTATTGTTCTCGTGGACCGAGACGGAAACAAATATAAGCGGCCTCGCTGGTTTTTTGCAGATTCGCGATCACCTGTCCGGCGATGCGTTCGGCGCGCTTGCGCAGAACGCTGAGCTCCTCCTTGCTGTGTGGCAGCAAGTCAATTAAGGGATTTCGCGGTGTCGGTCTATTTTTGGGTTTCATGGAAGTCGCTCCCGAGCTTGCTGTTGAGTTCGAGTTCATGCTCCAGTATTTCCACCAGTCGGCCGTAATGTAAGCCATAGACGCCTGTCACCGCCTCCTCCGGCTGCTGCTTTTTGGCGATGGTCAAGGCGTTCTTCAGGCATTTGGCGCCTGCCTCGATTTTCTTGTTTCGAAACAAGAGCAGGCCCAATTGAAAATGGGCAAAGACAAAGGCGTGATCCAAGAAGATCGTTTTGCGAAGCGCTGCTTCCGCGGCTTCGATTTTATTGAGTTCGAGTAGGATCATGGCGTGGAGGAAATGCGTTGCTTTATTGGCCTTGTCCAAGGCCAGGCTGGACTCACAAAACTGGACCGCTTGTTGCAATTTTCCAAGATTCGCCAGGGCCGTGGCTTTGGCGTTCAGTAGCACGGCTGAATGGTTGTCATTGAGGCTGGTTTGATCCAGGATTTCCTGCCACTTGGCGGAGGTCAGCAACTGCTGGATGCGTTGCTCATCGAGTTTGGCCTGCTTCGGTTTCTCAGCGCTCCGGTCGACACGTGGCGCCGCCGTTAGCATACGCGCCTTTTTAACAGGCGGCGCCGGGCGGGCTTGCGTGACCGACGGTTCTTCGAGGGCGGCCGGCGGCGCGATCGTGGTGGAGCGGGAGAAGAGCGAGCTTTGATGGTAGTTAAAATGCAGCCCAGTGTCGTTCAGGTTGACGGGATCCGAGGCGCCTAAGAGGAGGTAGCCCTCGGCGACGAGGCTGAGGCTGAATTTCTTCATCAGCGTGGCGACGCGCTGACTGTCGAAATAGATTAAAACGTTGCGGCATAAAATCAGGTCTTGCGCATTGGTGCCATTGGTGATGGAAGGATAGGCGTCGTCGTTTAAGTTCAAATAAAAGAAACTGACCCCGTTTTTTAGCTGCGGCATAATCTCGTATTCGTCGTCGATCTTGGCGAAATAGCGATTTTTGTAATCCGCGCTGATGGCGCGCATCGACCATTCTTTGTAGCGCCCAACCAGGGCTTTTTGCAAGGACTGCGTGTTAATGTCTGTTCCGAGGAGGTGGATGGCCCAGGCGTTCAGATCGGGTAAAAGCGCGGTGAGCATCATGGCGAGGGTGTAAACTTCTTCGCCACTCGCGCAGCCCGCGCTCCAGATGCGCAAACTCAAGTCATGCTGCTGACGTTTTCGGGCGATGATTTTCGGCAAAACGTTCTGCTGTAACATCTGCATCTGGTTTTTATCACGAAAGAAATAGGTCTCGCCGATCGTGACGCCGGTCACCAAGTGCTCTAAAAGCGGGGAGTCCGGGGGACAAGCCGTCAGCATTTGCAGATATTCGGTGGGGGAGCAGGAAAACTTCGCGCAGCCTTTGAGAATGGTCTTTTGCAGCTCTTTGCTTTGATGCGAGTGAATGGTGATTCCCAAGCGGCTGCGAATCAAGTCAATAAAACGCGACTCATTGTTTTTGAAGTCCGCCGCGAAAGGGGGAGGAAGGCCGTCTTTCGCGCCCAGCCTTGGCTCACTCGTTTTCAAGTTCATATTTTGCTGCCTCAGGTGAGTTAAGATCGAAGGTCCGGCCTTTTTCTTGCGTGCTTAAACAGCAATCCAAAATGCGTTCGGCGTTCAACCGTAAAAACAGCTCACTGCCGATGGCGATCGAGCCTAAAAACAGCGATGTGGCCGGGTCAAATTGCTCCGACATTTGCAGGCTGTTTTCCGCGACATCCGTAAGGCCTAGAATGCGATCCGCCAACAAGGCCAGTTCCTGCGAGCCGCTGGAGCAGAGCAGCAGGGGGGTGTCCAGGGAATAGGGTTGGTCTCGGTTCAGTCCGAGTCGCGCGGCAAGATCCAGGACGGGGATGCTTTTCCCGGCGTGATTCATTAAGCCGACGACGAAAAAGGGGCTATTGGGAACCGCCTCCAGCAGCATCAAGGGTAGGATTTTGCTGACATAGGCGATCGGCAGGCAAACACGCACCTTTTTCGCCAGCAGGCGTATCATTTGGACTTTCTTTTGCGGGTCCAACGGTCGCATGGGAATGCTCCTTGTCCGATCCAGGTTGGGCGTCCTTAAGCAGTGGTTGCCGGCTCCTGTTGACCCAATAATGTTGCAAATGCTTCTGCGCTAATGGGCTTACTTAAATAAAATCCCTGCCCTTCGGGGCAGCCATTTTCGATCAGAAAGTGATACTGTTCCTCATTTTCAATGCCTTCAGCGATGACATTGAGGTTCAGATTGAGGCCTAAATGAATCAGCGCTTTGACGATGATATTCGCGTTTTGATTGACCCCGAGATCGCGAATGAAGGTTTTGTCAATTTTCAGAGAACGTACGGGTAAATTTTTAAGATAGCCCAGCGAGGAATAGCCTGTTCCAAAGTTATCAATGGAAATGGTGATGCCCAGTTTGGCGATTTCCATCAGGATTTTTTCCGAATGAATCACGTGGGCCATCAGCGTGCTTTCCGTAATTTCCAGTTCCAGCATTTGTGGTTGTAGCTTGGTTTTCTCAAGAATGCGGTGCAGAATCAGCGGCAGGTTTTTCTGCAGCAGTTGCCGCGATGACAGATTGGCCATTAATTTAAAGTTGTGCTGCCCTGACGCTTGCCATTGGGCTCCCTGGAGGCAGACTTGTTCGAGCAGTTTTTCGCCGATCGCCGTGATTAAGCCGCTTTCCTCGGCCAGGGGGATAAAAGTGTCCGGCAGCACCAAGCCGATCTCGGGGTGCTTCCAGCGCAGCAGTGATTCGACGCCCGTTATTTTGCGACTTTGAAGATTAAAAACCGGCTGATAGCTGATGAATAACTCTTGTTTTTCGGTGGCTTCTTTTAAGGCGTTTTCCAAGGTCATGCGTTGTGTGTGTTTTTCATTCAATTCCTTGGTGTAAAATTGATAATTGTTCCGGCCTAATTCCTTGGCATGGTACATGGCGATATCGGCTTTTTGCATCAGGGTGTTGAAATCGGTTTCCGGAGAGGGAAGGCAGGCGATCCCAATGCTGCAGCTGATGAAGATTTCATGGCCGGAAATTTTATAGGGTGGTTTGAGGGTCTCAATGATTTTTTGCGCGACTAATCCGGCCTTTTCGGGGTTTTCGATATTGGGCAGGATAATCGCAAATTCATCGCCGCCGAGACGGGCCAGGATATCGTCCACACGAATGCAGGAGGCAATGCGGCTAGCCACTTCGCGTAAAATAAAGTCGCCCACGTGGTGGCCGAGATTATCGTTGATTCTCTTAAAATGATCGATATCAATGAAAAGCAGTGCCAGGAGTTGCTTGTGTTGATCGGTGTAATCCGTTTTTTCGATGATTTTTTTATCGAACTCCATACGATTGTAAATGCTCGTGACGGGATCAATGGAAGAAAGCACGCTGAGTTTTTCCGTGGTCGCGCATAACTGCTGTCGCATGTCCGAGATTCTTTGCATGGCTTTAATTTTGGCTGCCAAGGTCACGTCACTAAAAGGCTTGGTGAGATAGTCATCACCGCCGGCGTTGATGCCGCGCGAAATATTTTCATCGTCAACGGCGCCGCTGAGAAAAATAATGGGAATCCAGTCGTCTGTGTTGAATTCACGGATCCTTCGAGCGCATTCAAAGCCGTCCATTTCTTCCATAACAACGTCGAGAATGACGAGGTCCGGGCGCTGCTTTTTAAATTGTTTAATCGCCTCGATGCCATTATTGGCGGTAATCACTTCATGCCCTAATTGGGTTAAGGAGTTAATCAGAATGGCAAGATTTGTTTTTGAGTCATCGGCGACAAGAATTTTCATTAAAGTCGACCCCTGTCTAGCTCATAAGAACTATTATAAACCGGAAGGGGCTAGCCCAGTGTTATAGATGGAGGCTAGCCTTGATTTGTGCGCAAATTCTGGCGGATTTCGTCATTTAGAGTGCAAGTCAGCCATTGCACTCTTTTGCGTTTGTAAGGGAACTGCGCTAAGATTTTGATAAATCGTTAACCTGTAAATATTCGGTTTACCCTTCCATATCCCCCTTCCTCCACGCTTTTGGTGGAGGAGAGGGTTAGGGAGGAGGTATTATTAATTATAACCCGCTGATTATGATTAATTTTATACCTCCTTCCCCTAACCCCTTCCTCCACCAAAAGCGTGGAGGAAGGGGGATATGGAAGGGTGAACCGAATATTTACGTTATCCTTTCCTAACTGCTTCATTTCTATCATTCTTCAGCGATCCAGAACACCAGCCTCGGAGGGCCTCTCTTATGACTTCGTCACTTCATACCGACCTTATATATTGGTTAGCCGTATCGCATTTACAGACGGTTAAACCGGCCAAATTGCGTGCCTGGCTGGACCGTTGTGGTTCATTTCAAACGTTATTTGCCACTTCCGCGGCAGAACTTACAGAAGCGGGGTTTAGCGTGGCCGAAATCGTAAAAATAAAAAATCTGGCTTGGTCCGGACTGGAGGCGGAACAAAAGTGGTATGAAACAGAGGCCACTGTCCTCACCTTTCAGGACCCGCGCTATCCTGTTCTTTTAAAAGAACTTGCCGATCCGCCCTTGGTTTTGTATGTTAGCGGCGATCCCAAGCTCCTGTCGGCCCCCCAGCTGGGAATTGTGGGCACGCGTTACCCTTCACCTTTGGGCCGGACAACGGCGGTGAGTTTTGCCAAGGCTTTGGCGGAACAAGGCTTGGTGATCACCAGCGGCTTGGCGGCAGGTATTGACGGCCTCTGTCATCACAGCACTCTGGAGGCGCAAGGTAAAACCATTGCGGTGATGGGTACGGGGTTGAAGCAAATCTATCCCCGCGTTCATCAGCGCCTGGCTGAAAGAATCCGCGAAGCCGGCGCCGTAGTGTCGGAGTTTCCCCTGCACATGGGGCCGATGGCTTGGAATTTCCCGCGCCGTAATCGCCTGATTAGTGGGCTGAGTTTGGGTATTTTGGTGATCGAAGCGAGTTTGCGCAGCGGTTCTCTCATCACCGCGCGCTATGCGATGGAACAAAATCGCGAGGTTTTCGCTATTCCCGGCTCGATTCACCATCCGCTGGCCCGTGGCTGTCATCACTTGATTCGTCAGGGTGCGAAATTAGTTGAATCGGTGACGGACATTATAGAAGAATTAGGGTCCTTGGCGGCTTTTCTCCAAGCCCAAGCTGAGCCGAGGGCCTCGCGCCCGGAGGACTTGGCTCCTGGACAGCTCGCTTTATTGAATCAGGTCGACTTTTCAGTGACCGCTTTTGATTCTCTTCTGCTGCGCAGTGGATTGACGGCAAAGGAAGTTTCCTCCATGCTGTTGTTATTGGAATTAAAGGGATATGTGCAGGCGGTTCAAGGCGGCTATATGCGCTGTGGTTAAATTAGATAAAAAAGAGAGTGTCTATGTTTGATGTGGTAATGTTTCTTATCGAAAATTATACCGATAACGGCGTGAGCTTGATCACAGACAAGGAAGCTGTCACGGCGGAATTAGAAAAGGTTGGTTTTCCCAAAATGGAAATTGACCGTGCTCTGGATTGGCTGGATGGCTTGAGCCGGGTCCAAAAAGCGGCTGAGTCCGGTCCCAAATTGACAGGGCAGGCCATGCGCCATTATCTTCCCTATGAGAATGAGTGTTTGGGAGTCGACGGCATTGGCTTCTTGGCTTATTTAGAACAATTGGGCATTTTAGACGCAAGAACTCGCGAAGTGGTGATTGATCGTTTAATGGCTTTAGATCGGCATGAAGTCGATATTGCACGGATTCAATGGGTTGTCCTGGTTGCACTCTTTAGTCAACCGGATAAAAAACCGGCTTTAGCGATTCTTCAGGACTTGATTCTCTCCGATGCTTTTGGTCAATTGCATTAATTTAGCTATCTTTGGACTATAATCAGCTTAATGAGTTATTTCTGTGCATTGATTAGTCAGGCCTTTCCCGTTTCGCTTGCGGAACAGGGATTTGGCTTTTACTCTAATAATTTTACAATAGGGCACTTTTATGGCAAAGCACCTGATCATCGTTGAATCGCCCGCAAAAGCAAAAACAATTAAAAAATACCTGGGCCCGCAATTTGAAGTCATGGCTTCCTATGGCCATGTCCGCGACCTATTGCCCAAAAAAGGTGCGGTTGATACTGAGCATGATTTTGCCATGCATTACGAGGTGATTGAAAAGAATGCCAAACATGTCACCGCTATGGTGGCAGCCATGAAGAAGGCAGATGCCTTGTATCTAGCAACCGATCCGGATCGCGAGGGCGAAGCTATTTCCTGGCATATCTATAATATTTTGACCGAGAAGAAAGCGCTCAGCAAAAAACCCACTTACCGCGTGGTCTTCCACGAAATTACCCAAACCGCCATTAAAGCCGCCGTCGCCGAGCCTCGGGAAATATCCATGGATTTGGTCAATGCGCAACAGGCGCGCCGCGCCTTGGATTACTTGGTGGGTTTTAATTTGTCTCCGCTTTTGTGGCGCAAGGTGCGCCGTGGTTTGTCAGCGGGACGCGTGCAAAGTCCGGCCTTGCGTTTGATCGTGGAGCGCGAGGAAGAAATCGAACGCTTTGTCAGTCAAGAATATTGGGACTTAAGCGCCGCGTTGGCAGGCAAGAACCAACCCTTTACGGCCAAGCTGAGTGTCTATCATGGCGAAAAGCAGGAACAGTTTTCCATCACCAATGCCGATCAAGCAGAAGCCGCCAAGGCGGTTTTATTGAAAGCAGCGCAAGGCTCCTTGACCGTTATTACCGTGGACAAAAAACAGCGTAAGCGCAACCCAGCCGCGCCCTTTATCACTTCGACGCTGCAACAGGAATCAGCGCGTAAACTCGGCCTCAGCGCGGAGCGCACCATGCGTATTGCTCAGCAGCTCTATGAAGGTATTGAAATTGATACTGGTTCCGTCGGTTTAATCAGCTATATGCGTACCGACTCCGTCAACCTAGCCCAGGAGGCGATCCAGGAGTTGCGAGCCTTTATTGCCGATCGTTATGGCAAGGAAAATGTGCCAGATGAAGTGCGTCTCTATCGCACCAAAGCCAAGAATGCTCAGGAAGCGCACGAAGCCATTCGTCCCACCTCCGTGCTACGCACGCCGGAATCCATCAAAGACTACTTGTCGATCGAACAATTTAAATTATATGACCTGATTTGGAAGCGGACCGTGGCCTGTCAAATGATTTCGGCCACTATCGATACCGTGGCGGTTGATATGAGCTGTGGCAAGGGCAATGAATTTCGTGCTACGGGCTCGGTGATCGCCGATCTCGGCTTTATGCGTGTTTATCAGGAAGGCCATGACGACAAACCGGCCGAAGATAGCGGTGAAGAACGTTTATTGCCGCCCTTGGCCGAAGGCGATGTGGTCACGCTGAATGAAATTCAATGCAACCAGCATTTCACGGAACCGCCGCCGCGTTACTCAGAAGCCACCCTGATTAAAGCCCTGGAAGAGTGCGGCATCGGCCGTCCCTCGACCTATGCCAGCATTATTTCCACCTTGCAGCGCCGCGAGTATGCACTCTTGGAGAACAAGCGCTTCAAGCCGACTGACGTTGGTCGCGTAGTCACCAAATTTCTAACGCAGTATTTTACCCGCTATGTTGATTTTGGTTTCACCGCTCAGTTGGAGGACGAACTCGACGATGTCGCTCGCGGCGAAAAGGCCTGGGTTCCACTCTTGAAAGCATTCTGGGACCCGTTCAAGCAGCAGGTCGACGACATTACAGAAACCGTTAAGCGCAAGGACGTGACCCAGGAAACGCTGGAAGAAAACTGCCCGCAGTGCAGCAAGCCGCTGACCATCCGTTTGGGAAGAAGAGATCGCTTTATCGGTTGCACCGGCTATCCGGAATGTACCTACACCCGCAGCTTGAACAGTAACAGCGAAGAAGGTGCCGCCGAAAGCGCTGCCGAAGCGGATGAAGTGCAAGGCCGTTCCTGCCCAGGTTGCGGCAATGCCTTGAACGTCAAACAAGGCCGCTACGGCAAATTCATCGGCTGCTCCAATTACCCTAAGTGCAAACACGTCGAGTCCTTACAGAAATCAACGGACACCGGCGTGGAATGCCCGGAATGCCATCAAGGCAAGATGCTCAAAAGACGCTCGCGTCGTGGCAAGATCTTTTTCTCTTGTTCGCGCTATCCAGACTGCAAATACGCCACCTGGAATGAACCCATCAACGAAGCCTGTCCCAAATGCGCTTGGCCGATGTTGACGATTAAAACTACAAAAAAACGCGGCACCGAACACGTCTGCCCCCGTGCCACTTGCGGCTTCAGCCGCCAAGTGGAACAGCCGATGCCAGCCGAGGGTAAAGAGTAGAGCGTGGAGTCCAAAGGATCCTTCAGCAGAGAGAACTTATAAGACGCTTGATGCTTTTTCCAGTGCGGACGAAGCTAGGCTGAACGCAAAACGCAGAAAGGTCTTTGGCCCGCCATGACGAAAAAAGGCGGTATTGAACAGGTCTGCCCCCGCGCTACTTGCAGCTTTAGCCGCTACGTGGAACAGCCGGTGCTGACGAAGGGCTTCCTGGCTCTTTCCGTTATTGCTGCTCTTAATCTTTCCTTAATCTATTAATCTATTCGGTGTAATAGAATACATTTCTTTAAAGTCATACAAAACGAGGGAAGGACCATGATACGCCGTGGAAAAAGTAGCGCAACGGGATGGCTTAATCGTGCTGGTAATATTGCAATCGACTGGTTTAACAGAGCCACAATCCAGCATTCTTATATTTGGGGAGCGCTGAAGTGGCTGACCCTCGGCGCGATCGGCGCTACGCTTCTCTATTTTACCGGTGCTCTGGCAGCGATTCCCTTTCTTGCGTCTGTCGTCGCTCAGCAGGGCGCGGTGGCCACGATCGTCGGCGCAGCGGCTGTTTTAGCGCCGATAACCGCCAGCTTATGGTATGGAATTGTTAAACCGCTAGGCAATTTTTTAGCGAACAGGTTTCACCGTTTTTTCGCCTCCCGACCACCTGAAAACAGGGCTCTCTTGTCGCCGAATTCGAGTTCTTCTCAGAGGAATCATCAGCCAGCAATTCGAGGGACTTCTCCGCTGCCTGTACCTTTGCCCTCGCTGCCACCGTCACTGCCACTGCCGTTGCCATCGTCGCTGCGTAGTAGGGTAGATGCTTCGGTTACTGCGGCCTCCCCAAGCAAAGGTTCAACATTCGCTCCAGAGAGGAGGGAAGCGGCACGGGAGGGTGGCACTAAAGTGGAAGCTAAGCAACCGCAAGACTCCAAAGAAGTTAAACACGATCCTAGCAAAGGCAAGGCGGCTTTGGTTTTGATCGGCAAAGAAATCGATATAAGCTATATATATGATACCTTAACTGTTTATCTGAAGAAGGATTCTGAATTAGCGCCAGGTGACTTGGATGTTTGTCTTGCGAAATGTACAGAGATTATTGAGACGCCTGTATCTTTGTTTGGGATGAGGTTAATGATGCAAGAGTCAGTACCAAAAACGGAAGCAGTCCGGAGCCGTAAGTTTTATAAATTCACGTTAGAAACGAAAGATTTTGGTGAGGCGCAAAAAGAGAGATTTATCTATCATGCGGCAGATGATCATGATTTCTATCATCAGGATACAATTGATCGAGATCGGCTCCATAGTCATGTCAAATTTAAGCGCGCTATCACGCAAGACCAATTTACCCAGATGATTGAAGTCTTCCGCAGTGAAGGCTTGATCACTCCTGCGCAAAAAGAGGCTTATGTTGCCGCTTTTAAAAAGCGGAACACTGATGCGGAGGCCGCTGTGGATGCGATTTGCACGCCGGCAGCCGAAGCAAAGAGCTCTGGAGGGGATGCTCGAAAATTAAAAGATGGGCAAGCCCTGATCCAATATATTGGCGCTTGCCAAAATAATGATGTCCTGCTGCATTTACATGAGTATTTATTAAGCGAGAAATTTGATTATTTGCGCGTCATTTCAGCGGCGGACTTGCATCCGAAAGCACCCGAAAAAGAATGGCAGGGCATGAGCCGTTTCTCAGCGGAGCCTGTACCGACCTCAGGGACTTGGGCGAAACTGGAGAAAGCGCTTCGCTTGCAAATGATTGAAAACTGGCGGCAGCATGCTCGGCAATTCACCCCGGAGCTTGGAGCAGAGCGACGCCGGCAATTTGCCACCTCGCATCCTTTCTTTGCGATCAAGTCCTCGCGGGATCCAAAGGCTCCCTTCGCGCCGCGAAGTTATAAGACGCTTGAAGCTTTTTCCAATGCGGATGAGGCAATACTGAGCACAAAACGCAGAAAGGTCTTCGGCTCGTAATGAGAAGAAACAGGCGATGTTCAAAAGCATCGTCGTAGTGCATCCGACTTAGATTTGGTAATCCCGGCCAATAAAGTAAGGTAAATGACGAGCTTAACTTAATGGCAGTGAGGGTTGGGGAGAGGAGGTAAGAAATGATCCCTCGGCCCCGAGAACGTTTAAGACGCTTACGGCTTTTCGCGATGCGGACGTGGAAACGCTGAACACGAAGCGCAAAAAAGTCTTCGGTTTGTCATAAGAAAAAAAGCATGATAAAAAAAAGGGCGGTACTCAAAAGTGCCGCCCTAACATGCTCAACTCAGGTCTGGCAATCCATGCCAACAAATCCATCCTTGAACACACAAAACGAGGAGTGGTTGCATAAGTCCATTTTGCGAGAGGTAATCAATCCGTGATTACCAAGGTCAAATATATCAATTAATTGGCTTGAAAGTAGCCTGGGAACGACCCGAAGGAGGCTGCGAAAAGGAAGCGTTTTTCCGTAATGATATTTTTAATATTAAAATCAATGACTTGGCGATCTGTTAAGTCATTGTCGGATCTTTCAGGGGTGGAAGTCTGGTAATAGTCCTACAAGACTTATGGCAAATGTCCTACAAGCGGGAGAGCTTTGGATTGTGTATAGGGGACTGTGAGCTGTGTGGGGTGCTCAGATAAATTTTAGCATAAGTTATAGTGTGAGCAACTGTTTTAACTCGGTTTTGTACAGCCGTTGCTCTCTTGTAGCCTTTGATCTGCTGGCAAAGCCAGCTTTCTGTAATTTCTTCCTTGCAAGTTAAAAAAGACAAGCGCTATCATCTCTCAAAGTCTAATAGGTCCTCGTGCTATGTCTAAGCAACAAATTGAAAGTTTAATTCAGACTGCTTTGCAGTCTCTCAAAGCTTCCCTGAATCTGCCGGAACCTATGCCCAAGCTGGTTATCGAGGCCCCGAAAGATAAGCAGCACGGCGATTTTGCCACTAATATCGCCCTGGTTCTGGCCAAGCAAGTCGGTCAAAATCCGCGCCAGGTGGCGGAAGCCCTCATTCAGGTCTTGCCGGCCTCACCGTTGATTAGCAAAACGGAAATCGCAGGTCCTGGCTTTATTAATTTCTTCCTTGCACCCCACGCTTTTTCCCAGGTCGTCCCTGAAATTTTGACGCTTAAAACCCAGTATGGCTTGAGCAAAAATAATCAGGGTAAAAGTATTTTATTGGAATTTGTTTCTTCCAATCCAACCGGGCCGCTGCATGTAGGGCACGGTCGCCATGCGGCCTTTGGGGCGGTGGTGGGTAATCTTCTGGAAGCAGTGGGCTATGAGGTTTACCGTGAATATTATGTGAATGATGCCGGCCGCCAAATGGACATCGTGGCTGTCAGTGTTTGGTTACGCTACCTTGAGCTCGAAGGCGATCAGCTTACTTTTCCCGCGAATGGCTATCAAGGTTCCTATGTCATCGACGTCGCGCGTCAGCTGCAGGAAAAATGGGGACCGGAATTTTGTCGCCCTGTGGCGGACCTCTTCCACGATCTGCCACCGGATGAACCGCAAGGAGGTGACAAGGAAGTCTACATCGACGCCCTGGTCATCCGTGCAAAAGAGCTGTTAAAACACCGCTACAAAGATGTTTTTGATTTTGCCTTAAAACTCCTGGTTGCGGATATGCGCAACGATCTGGAAGAATTTGGCGTCGTCTATGACCGCTGGTTTGCCGAGAGCGAGCTAACGACGACGGATAAGGTGGACAAAACCATCGAACTGCTGCGCAAAGGGGGCCAGGTCTATGAGCGTGACGGCGCGCTCTGGTTCCGCTCCACCGATTTCGACGATGAAAAAGACCGTGTCCTCGTGCGTGCCAACGGACAGCGTACTTATTTTGCCAATGATGTCGCCTATCATCTTAGTAAATTTGAACGTGGCTTTAACACGGCCATCGGCATTTTTGGCGCTGACCATCACGGCTATGTCCCGCGCATGAAAGCTGCTATGAAGGCCTGCGGTATCGATCCCGCCCGTTTGGAATATTTAATTGTCCAGTTTGTGACCCTGTATCGCTCCGGCAAACAGGTGCAGATGTCGACCCGCGGTGGTTCTTTTGTGCCTCTGCGCGAGTTGCGCGCGGAAGTCGGAAATGACGCCGCCCGTTTTTTCTACGTCATGCGAAAATTTGAACAACACGTTGATTTTGACCTGGATTTGGCAAAGTCCCACTCCAGTGATAATCCGGTTTACTATGTGCAATATGCCCATGCCCGCATTTGCAGCGTTTTTCGCCAGTTGTCTGAGCGCGGAATGAGCTATAATGAGTCTCAGGGTTTAGGCCAGCTGCTGTTATTGAAGGAAGAGCGGGAGAGCGGGCTTCTGGCCGCGCTAGCGCGTTATCCCGAGGTGATTCGTACGGCGGCGGAGCATTATGAGCCCTATTTTGTAACCCATTATTTGCGTGAATTGGCGACGGATTTTCATGCCTACTACAATTCCTGCCAATTTTTGGTGGAAGATGAGAATTTGCGGCAAGCGCGTTTGGCGCTGGCCATGGCGACCCGGCAAGTGCTGGCGAACGGTTTGGGCCTGCTTGGCGTATCAACACCGGAAAGCATGTAAAAAATGACGCGAGACTATGTGAATTACAAACGAAAAAGAGAGCGACAAGGCAAGCGAAGCCTCTTCGTCCTGGTCGTGCTGCTGTTTTTCGCTTTGCTACCAGGTGTCGCTTTTTATACCCATAAACAGCAGCTGACATTTGCGACGCTCAAAGAGGCGGCGGCCCAAAAGGTTTCTGCTTATTTCCCGCAGGTCTTGTCTAAACAAAAGAAATTGCCGCTGCACAAGAAAGTGGTTGCCAATACGCAGGAAAGCACCAAGCCTATCCATTTTGACTTCTATGATGAATTGCCGAAGGCGCAGTTAGATCTCCCGCAGGCACAAACGGCGGAAGAGGATGAAACCGTGGAAGAACCGAAAACCACGGTAGCGGCGGTCAAGAAAACCATGGCTGCTTCGGCTCCTGTTGCTGCGGTAACTGCGTCTGAGCCGGCCCCTGCTTCTCTCGTCTCGCCTCACGTGAGTCAGCATGAAGAAGAAGTTGTGCAAGAGCTTGCCAGCGATCTGACTTCCATGAAGGCCGCCGAGACTGCCTCGCCTTATATTATCCAGCTGAGTGTCTTCCATAGCCTGGATGCTGCTAAGCGCTACCGAGCTGCTCTGGCTTCCGCCGGTCTCAAGGTCGACCTGGTGAAGCTGCGGCTGGGCAAGGAGGTGGTCTACCGGCTCCAGCAGGGTCCCTATCATAATCTGGATCAATTGAAACTGGCTAAAAAACGCCTAACCGAGCGGGGTATAGCTTGTGATATCCGCAAACTGTCCCCATATATCATGTAATAGCTAGATCGAGGTGGCAAGCGTGGAATCCTTACACGGGACAACAATTTTATCAGTGCGACGCAAAGATCTGGTCGCGGTCGGCGGCGACGGTCAAGTCTCTTTAGGTAACACCGTCATTAAAGCCAACGCGCGCAAGGTGCGCCGTCTTTACAATGAAAAGGTGATCGCCGGTTTTGCCGGTGGCACGGCAGATGCCTTTACTTTATTTGAACGCTTTGAATCCAAACTGGAAACTTACCAAGGCAACCTGATGCGCGCGGCGGTTGAGCTGGCCAAAGACTGGCGGGCGGATCGGATCCTGCGGCGCCTGGAGGCCATGCTGATTGTAGCTGATCTCAAGTCTTCCCTGATTATCACCGGCATCGGCGACGTGATTGAGCCCGAACAGGGCTTGATGGCGATTGGTTCCGGTGGTTTTTATGCGAAATCAGCGGCGCAGGCTTTGCTGGAAAACACGGAACTGGACGCAAAGCAAATAGTGGAAAAGTCCTTGACCATTGCGGCCGACATTTGTGTTTATACGAATCGCAATTTTACGATTGAAACTTTAAAAATCTAGAGAATACTTCCATGGCAGTCATGATCCCGAGAGAAATTGTAAGCGAGTTAGACAAGCACATTATCGGCCAGGCCGACGCGAAGCGCGCTGTTGCCATCGCCTTGCGCAACCGTTGGCGGCGTATGCAGCTGTCCAATCCATTGCGCGATGAAATCATGCCCAAAAACATTCTCATGATCGGCCCGACCGGTGTGGGTAAAACGGAAATCGCCCGTCGACTGGCTAAATTGGCCGACGCGCCTTTTATTAAAGTGGAAGCCACCAAGTTCACCGAAGTCGGCTATGTCGGCCGTGACGTGGAGTCCATCATTCGCGATTTGGTTGATATGGCCTATAAAATGCTGCGCGAAAGAGAGGTTGAGAAGGTGCGCTCACTCGCCGAAGACGCGGCGGAGGAACGCATTCTAGATGCACTCTTGCCACAGCCGCGCAGTTTTGTCGGCGAACCGCATGAGCCGGCGCCGGATTCCAATACGCGGCAAGTGTTCCGGACGAAACTGCATGAAGGCAGCCTGGACGACAAGGAAATTGATGTGGAGATTTCCGCAAGCGCTTTTGGCGTTGAAATTATGGCGCCGCCGGGCATGGAGGAAATGACTAATCAACTGCAAAGCATGTTTCATAACCTGGCTTCCGACCGCAAGAAGCAACGCAAGCTGAAGATTAGCGAAGCGCGCCGTCTGCTGCGAGAAGAAGAAGCGGCGAAACTGGTGGACGAAGAAAAAATAAAAGCCGCCGCGATTGAAAGCGTCGAGCAAAACGGCATTGTCTTTATCGACGAAATTGACAAAATCACCCGCCGCGGCGAACACAGCGGGGCCGACGTGTCGCGCGAAGGCGTGCAGCGTGATTTGCTGCCTTTGATCGAGGGTTCCACGGTGTCCACCAAGTACGGCATGATTCGCACCGACCATATTTTATTTATCTGCTCCGGCGCTTTTCATTATTCTAAGCCTTCCGACCTGATTCCCGAGCTACAAGGCCGCGTGCCGATCCGTGTGGAATTGAAGTCCTTGACGACGGACGATTTTATCCGGATTTTGACTGAGCCCGAGTCCTCCCTGACAGAGCAGTACACGGCACTTTTGGGCACCGAAGGCGTTTCCTTGACCTTCATGCCGGATGGCGTTCGCCGCATTGCGGAAATCGCCTGGCACGTCAACGAACGAGTCGAGAATATCGGCGCGCGCCGCTTGCATACGGTGATCGAAAAATTACTGGAGGAAATATCCTTTACCGCTTCCGATACCACGGGAAAAGAAGTCGTCATCGGCGCGAGCTACGTGGACGCACGGCTGCAGCATTTGGTTAAAGACGAAAGTTTGGCGGGGTATATTCTTTAGGACCTCACACGGATCTGACACTCTATAAGGAAATAACGATGACAAACGACACGATCAAGCATGCCACCGATAAAATGAAAGAAATAGCGGAAATGGCTGTTGACAAATATAAACAAGTCTTCAAGAAAAAGGAAATTTTAAAGGAAGAGCAAGACAAGCTGAAACAGGCCGCGGCCAAGGCGGCCCTGGCTTATATTGAGGATGACATGATCCTGGGCGTCGGCACGGGCTCGACGGTTCAATATTTCATTGAAGGGTTGCAGGCGGTCAAGGGCAGGCTCGAGGGTGTGGTGGCTAGTTCGGAGGATACCGCTAAAAAGGTCAAAGCGCTGGGCATTCCCCTCCTTGATTTAAACTCGGTCTCGCAATTGCCTCTTTACGTCGACGGTGCCGACGAGGTTGGCCCTTTCAAAAGATTAATCAAAGGCGGCGGCGGCGCGCTGACCCGCGAGAAAATCATCGCTGCCGCGGCGGAAAAATTCATCTGTATTATCGATCAATCCAAAAAGGTCGACTTGCTCGGAACCTATCCCGTTCCTGTAGAAGTTATTCCTATGTCGAGAAGCTATGTCGCCAGACAGTTAGTCAAGCTTGGCGGCGAACCGGTTTACCGGGAAGGCTTTTTGACGGACAACGGCAATGTTATCCTCGATGTTTATAATTTCCATATTCTTGATCCGGTAGAGCTAGAGAAAATGATTAATCACATCACCGGGGTTGTGGAAAACGGTATTTTTGCGCAACGCACCGCGGATTTGGTTTTGGTCGGCACGCCCCAGGGCGTGGAGAAGTATTAGCGTTTTCATAAATCCCTGCGTTAGCGGGAAAAGCTGGCTTATGAGCTTAATAGCGCTACTTTAAGCGTAACCGTTTACGGTGCTAGCTTCTACCGCTAACGGGTCTAACACCGTGAACGGTTGTCACAAGGGGTATATCTGTATGCTCATTCACTGTAGTGCTATTGGCTATGAGCTAATTCCCGGCATCCAAATGAATTGCACCACATTGCCGTCCGGATCTGCACAGTAAAAGCTGCGCGTGCCGTCGCGGTGATCTTTGGGGGCCGCGCGGATTAGCACGCCTTCGGAATTTAAATAGTCATACCAGGCATCGACGTCGGCTTTTTCTTTTAAAAAGAAACCCAGGTGATCCAGATGTTGGTGTTGATTGATCGGCGCAAAATCTGGCGCGGCGCGATGCAAGGCAAGGTTGTCGGAGCCGGAGGAGAGGTAAATATTGTCGCCGTCCGGTCGCCAAACCGGTTTCATGCGGAGCAACTTGCTGTAAAAATGTTCGCAAGCCTCTAAATTTTGTGTGTACAGTGCCACGTGCCGCAGGCCTAAGAGGGGGTTGAGCGGTTTTTTGGTTTGGCCCATCATTTTTTTACCCGATTTAATTCAGAACGAAAGCTGTTGATGATTTGTTGGTAATTTTTTTCGTGAAAAATGCCCGAACCTGAAATAAAAGTATCGGCCCCGGCTTCTGCCACTTGGTAAATGTTGTCGAGCTTAATGCCGCCGTCCACTGCCAATTGAATCGGTTTTCCGCTGGTTTGGATTAGGGCGCGCGCTTTTCTAATTTTATCCAGCGCTGAGGGCAGGAATTTTTGGCCGCCAAAGCCGGGATTGACAGACATGATGAGAATCCAGTCGAGTTTATCCAGGACGTATTCCAGGCAATCCAGCGTGGTCGCTGGATTGAGGGCCAGACCAGCCTTGCATTCATGCTTGCGGATTAAGTCCAGGCTGCGGTCCACATGATCGGAAGCTTCTGGGTGAAAGCTGATGCTGCTGGCGCCGGCCTTGGCGAACTCAATAATAAGACGGTCCACCGGCTTGGTCATGAGATGCACATCAATCGGCGCTTTGATGCCATAATTTCGCAACGCTTCACAGATCAAAGGTCCAACAGTTAAATTGGGAACGTAATGGTTATCCATGACATCGAGGTGCAGCAGATCCGCACCGGCCTCAAGGACGGCTTGCGCTTCCGTTCCAAGGCAGGCCCAATTCGCTGATAGGAGGGAAGGTGCGATAGAATAGTGCATAGTTCATACTCATTTGGCTTGATGAAATAATACCGTCACTTGGCCTCTTTCTTCAATGCGTTTCAAGCAAAAAGGTCACCGGACCATCATTGCAGAGACTGACTTGCATCTTGGCCCCGAATTTACCGGTCGCCACGGCTGGGTAAACGGCTTGCGCTTGTGTGACAAAATAGATAAATAATTGTTCACTTTGTCTGTTCATTGACTTGAATCGGGGCTTGGGTGACTCTTTGAATTAAAGCGAGCATAAAGGATGACCATTTTAAGGTGAGTCAATTTATGATAAAAATACCAAACCTTCATACAAAAAGCATCCAAAGCAGCCATGACGAAGATTAAAGAATTAATGAAGCCCAGGCTTTTAACTGGGGATACGCCCACGGGCCGCCTGCATTTGGGGCATTGGGTCGGCTCGGTGGAAAACCGGGTTTTACTGCAAGATGATTACGATTGTTATTTTTTAATAGCCAATATCCATGCTTTTACCACTCGTGCTGACCGGCCGGAGGAAATTCATCAAAGTGTGGTCGATATTTTATTGGACTATTTAGCCGTGGGCATTGATCCCAAGCGCAGCACCATTTTTTTACAGTCGGAAGTCAGCGCCCTTTCCGACCTGACTTATTTCTTTAGCATGTTAATTCCCTTTCCGCGTTTGATGCGCAATCCCACCATCAAGGATGAAATTCGCGACAAAGGCCTGGGTGATAATTATTCTTTTGGTTTTTTACTTTATCCCGTTGGACAGGTCGCCGATATTTTGGCGTTTCGTCCGCAAATCGTGCCTGTGGGCGAGGACCAAATTCCACATCTGGAAATGACGCGGGAAGTCGCACGGCGTTTTAACCAACTCTATTGCGGCGTTGACTCGCACGCCGAAGACCAGGATCACCTGGCGCTCGGTGGTTTGTTCCCTGTGGTTGAGGTCAAACTGGGCCGTTCCCGCCGGTTGGTCGGCATCGGCCAGCCCAATGCCGAAGGCAATTTATTGAAGATGTCAAAGTCGCTGAATAACGCCATTTTTCTAAGCGATGATCCAGATACCATCGCGAAAAAGATCAAGTCGATGTACACCGACCCCAAACGTCTCAAGGCCACGGATAAGGGCAGCGTTGAAAATAATCCTTTGTGGATTTTTCACGAAGCCTTCAATCCCGATCAAGCCTGGGTGACCGAAGCAGAGCAGCGCTACCGTGAAGGAACGATCGGCGATGTGGAGTGTAAAAAGCGCTTGATCGAAGTGCTCGTGGACCTGATTGAGCCGATTCGGCAACGGCGTTTAGTCTATGAAAACAACCTAGACCAGGTCCTGGCCATCTTGCGTGAGGGAACGGCAAAGGCCAATGACGTCGCTTCAGCGACTGCCAAACTGGCGAAGGCGGCCATGAAGCAGCTTTATTTTTAGCGTCCTGCGTTCGCGGATATTTCCGAGACTTTTCTTTGAAAGGCGTAGGGAGACCGGATGGCGTTAAAAACGTCTGCGCTGCCGCCGAAGCTATTGACGGTGATGCTGCCATAATTCAGGACCTGTCCCAATAAACTCTGATCGACTTTAATCTCAGCGACCGCAGAGAGGCGGGTTTCTGTGGAGTGACGGAAGAAAAAGCCTTCGCGTAGGATGACGCGTTGGTTGGTAACGATAAAGTCCGAGGTGATATACAGCAGTCCCTGATTAAGCCAGGAAAAAATTGCCACGAAGCCGGGTAGCCAGGCTAGAGTGGCAATGCTGTTGATGAGCGGCATACTGGAACCCAGGCCGGCCACGAAGTGGCTAGTTTGCAGTAGACAGAAGAGGGTAAATGCCGTCCAAATGACGGGCATGGTGAAAATGATCAAACTTTTTCTAGTATGGAAAGTGATGCGCTCATCCGAGAGTAAAATTTTGTCGAGGTTCGGCATGCGGGTTCCTTAGCGTGAATCTGATTTCACTGATTATAGCGAATTTAAGCCTGTGAAAAATCATTTAAAATATGGAAACTGTTTAAATTTTCAGCTATTATAGGCGCTATGAATTTAAATCGTATACTATCCTTTATGTTAACGACAGAGCAAGGCTCCCGTTTTGGCCTGGCTACGGCGGGCCTGTTTACGGTTTTAGCCCTTTTGAGTTTGCTGACGCTGCTTGGCGGCTGGTGGTCGGACGCGCGGCTTTCCTCCCTGTCCGGGTCAGCTGGCGAGCGGCAGGATCTGTTTTCGCCCTTGAATGAGCTGCTGACCGCTGTTCCACAGGCGCATCTTTTTGGCTATCGCTCTCCAGACGCGGCGTATATGCCGATTACAAGCTCGCAGCTGCGTTTAACTGGAATCATTCAACTCGGCAGTGAAGAGGATGAAAACGCCTTTTCCAAGGCCATTATTTCCGTGCAGGGCGGTATTGGTAAGGTTTTTCAAGTAGGCGATGTGGTCCAGGATGGCGTAAAGTTAACCGGTATTCAAGCCGACGCCGCGGTCTTGGACAATAATGGCCATTCCGAACGCCTCCCTTTGCAGCGCGCTAGATTGGAGAGAAATTAATGTCGAATAGTCTGAAAGTCGGGGTTCTTTTATTAGCGCTGGTTCTTGCATCCTGTTCTTCCTTACACTCCATGCGCAGCACTCAGGAATTGGCGCGAGGAAAGAGTAATTTTGAATCTGGCTATTATCGCGATGCCTTTCATCAG
>Ga0206951_1021_pt2 | contig 46630 bp, 38 predicted proteins | sample Alteio_BWOrgHeat_38_FD_152974 | JGI IMG/M metagenome (GOLD analysis project Ga0206951, IMG submission 152974) | Enriched cells from forest soil in Barre Woods Harvard Forest LTER site, Petersham, Massachusetts, United States -... | ecosystem: Environmental > Terrestrial > Soil > Temperate forest >... | reverse complement strand
AGTGGCAAAATCGAGAGAACGCTCTGCAGCATGGAGTTCCCTTGCCGGATGCTGTCATCGCATCGTTGCATCGCGTCGGTGAGAAATCTGGCATTGATCCGGCCATCCTTCACCAATGACTTGTCATCCTGAGCGAAGTCGAGGAGCTGCAGTTTGCGGTATCGCATAGGGTTCAACGTAGAAGTATTCGGGTGAAGAGTTGTTGCAGTAAGAAGTGCACAAAGTGCAAGTCCCTACGCTCCGCGCTACGAACCGGGACGGCAAAGTAACCGGCAGAAGTGAGGGTGGGTACGGAACCAGACCCGCGCAGCAAGAGAGGCAAACATGATGCAGCGTCGTGGATTCTTAAAGATTGCCGGTCGCCTCGGCGCTGGCATTGGCGTGGCCGGTCCACTGTTTGGACAGTTAGCCGGAGCTGGACAGGCACACACGGATACTGCACGGCCGCGGGAATTGATCCAGGCCCTCGACAAAGGTTGGTCCATTGCGACTGATTCGAATAATGTCGGCCGGGAGCAGTCCTGGTTCCAGGAGGCCCGGTCAAACGCCAAGGCCACTCCGGTGCCATCCATCATCCAGGAGCTTTATCCTGCCTATCACGGTGTTGCCTGGTATTGGGTGGACTTCAAGGCCAACACAAATCCATTTGCAAAGGGGCGAACTCTGCTTCGCTTCCATGCCGTCGACTATCTGGCGGATGTGTGGCTCAATGGCCATCACGTGGGCTCGCACGAAGGAGGTGAAACACCGTTTGTCCTGGATGTAACCGATATCGTGCACCCTAATCAGAGCAACAAGCTTGCCGTAAGAGTTCTGAACCCAGATGATCGCAGCATTGATGGAATTGTCCTGAAAGAGACGCCTCACCGGAATAAAGTCGTCAAATTCTCGAACGGCAGCCTCTATGATTTCGGAGGCATTCTTCAACCTGTTGAGCTTGCTTATGTGCCTGCTGTTCGCATCTCTAACCTGCATATCGTTCCGGACTGGAAGACGGGCGATGTCGCCATCCGGATTACAGTGCAGAATGCCTTGTTTAAATCCGTCCGTGCTACTTTGCGACTGCTGGTTTCGCAGGATGCAGGTCAAACCGTATTGCAGGACACGCTGAAGACTCCGATCGCAGCCGGCGAATCGCAGGCAAGCCATCAGATCACGCTCAAGCAGTTCAGGCTGTGGGATCTTGACACTCCTAACCTCTATCAGCTTCAGATGACGCTCGATTCCGCCGACACTGACGGCTCATTCGCAATCGCGGATACCTTCGGCTTCCGCGATTTTCGACTCGTCAATGGATACTTCCGCCTGAATGGACGCCGCCTCTTTCTCCGTTGCACACACACCGGCAATCACGTTCCTTTTCGCCAGGTGATTCCGCCGGAGGGATATGAGGACATGCTCCGGCGTGATCTTCTCTACGCCAAGGCTTCCGGACTTAATACGGTTCGCTTTATTTCCGGCGTCGCCTATCCCTACCAGTTAGACCTGTGCGATGAGCTTGGTCTCATGGTGTACCAGGAATCATCCGCGAGCTGGCTGCTGAAGGATTCGCCAAGGATGAAAACCCTTTACGAAACCTCTGTGCGCGAGATGATTGAGCGTGATCGCAATCATCCCAGCCTAACGATCTGGGGCATGCTGAATGAAACGGAAGACGGGCCCGTCTCGCGTGAAGCACAGGCAGCTCTACCGTTTGGTAAGGACTCTCGACGATTCAAGGCTGTTGCTCTATTCCAGCGGACGCTTCGACGGACGTCTCGATACCGGCTCAGCGAGCAACCCGAAGACAAACGAGTGGGAGCACGTGTGGGGAAAGGAAGCACCAGGGGCAAACCACGTTGCCATGATTTCACCTTCCGGACCCGGCATCGGCGATTTTCATCTCTACCCGAAGGTTCCCCAGACGCAGGAAACGAATCACATGATGCGCACTCTGGGTGAAGGCGGCAAACCTGTTTTCCTCTCCGAGTACGGAATTGGCAGCATGATGAATGTTCTTCACGAACTACGCATGTATGAGCAGGCCGGAATACCGGAAAATGCCGAAGACCTCGTGCTGGTGCGATCGATGGCGGAACACCTTGTCGGGGACTGGGCGCGACTCGGGATGGACACGGCTTACCCTTTTCCCGAGACTCTTCTGGAGATGAGTCAGGAAATGATGGGCCGCCATCGACTGCTGGGCTTTAACCTGATCCGCTCCAACCCCCTGATCTGCGGCTTCAATCTAACGGGAATGCTGGATCATGCCCTGACGGGTGAAGGTATCTGGCGCTTCTGGCGGGATTGGAAGCGAGGACTCTTCGATGTAATGCGAGATGGATGGGCACCCGTTCGCTGGTGTCTCTTTGTCGAGCCTGCACATACCTATCTTGGCCGGCCGCTGACGCTTGAAGCCGTCCTGGCGAACGAAGATGCAGTTCGCCCCGGCGAATATTCGGCGCAGTTTCGCGTATGGGGTCCGCAAGGCACAGCCTGGAAAAAGCAGACTGTCATCTCCATTCCCGATAACAAGAGTACCGACGGACCGCTGCCGTTCCGGTCATGAAAGAGTCGGTCGCCCTTGAAGGTCCTGCCGGTACCTATGAGCTCGTTCCCTACATAGAAAAAGGAATCTCACCTCCGGAGACGTCATGGCAGTTCTATCTTTCCGACCCGGCCGCACTTCCAAAGCTGAACAAACAGGTGATCACCTGGGGCATTCCAAAGAACGTGGAAGACTGGCTGCAAAGCCGCGGCGCGAACGTGCTGCCGCTTGCAAACCCTGCGCCTGGGAAGCGCTATCTCATTCTTGTTGGCGATGTCTCGAGGGAGCAAGCTTCCGCAACAACGTGGAGAACCATCGCGGAGCTATCAGCCACTGGCTCGACAGTCATTTTCCTTTCTCCCAAGGCCTTTGCTTGCGGCGAACAATCCTCTGCGCAGCTGCCTCTAGTCAAAAAAGGCCGCATCTATGAATTCAACGACTGGCTCTATCACAAGGAATGTGTAGGGAAGCCGCATCCAGTATTTGACGGTTTGCAGCACCGCGGGATTCTCAACTGGTATTACTGGGCCCCTGTCCTGCCGACCTATCTCTTTGATGGGCAAGATACGCCAGACGAGGTGATGGCAGCGGCCTTTGCTGCCGGCTATTCAACACCTGGCGGCTATGCTTCCGGAGTGCTGCTCGGCTCATATAAATTTGGAGTGGGAAACTTTGTCCTGAACAGCTTTCACATCCTCGAACACATTGATGTTCACCCCGCCGCCGATCGCCTGCTGCTGAATCTTATCCATCACTACGGTCAACTTTCAGTTGGTCCGGCAGTTGCGCTTCCACCTGACTTTGAGACACGCTTGAAGGGAATTGGCTACGTGGACTGATTGCAGCTCGACGCACATTCTATGGCTTCACTTTCGTTAGCTTTGCTATCTCCTCCATTGCCAGTTGACGAACCGCGTCGGGACCCAGCTCCGCAGCGTGGCGAAGATCTGCTTCAGCTTTTCTGGCGTCTCCCGCAGCTGCGAAGGCAAGCGCCAACCTCAGATATCGCGATCCGTCGGGAGGCGGTGAAAGCTGAATGGATAGTTGTAGCTCACTGATAGCGATCGATGTCTGGCCGCGCTTCAGCGCTACTAATCCCAGGACTTCGTGTGCACTGGACTGCATTTGCTGCTTCTGTGCGGCCCATTGCTCCAAAGACGTTTGTCGTGGAGGCTTAGTCTTTTCAATTCCCTCCAGCGCTCGGTGGGCATAGTCTTCGGCGAGCGCAGGCATGCGCGCATCGGGAGGGTCTTGAAAGATGCGATTGGCAATGGCGGGAGCGAGCGCCATAAGAGTATTCAAGTTGTCAGGCTGGCTCTTCAATGCCAATTGCCCGGAAGAAAGCATCGCTGGAAAATCACCGAGCTGTTCGTAGGCGTGCATCTGGTATTGATACGCCGTCCCCAGCAGCTCAGAGCCTGAAAATTGGACAGCGAATGCATCCACATCCGTGACGATCGCCTGTGTGGAGGCGTCGGTGATGATCTTGAGATACTGGTCAAGTTCCTTCTGCGTTCTCGCCTGTGGCGCCTGCGATCGGCTGGAGAGCGGACCAAATTGCGCCACAAGCAATGTCGACGGGCCGATGCCTGCGGCCATGGCGACCGAAAGCAACCATTTCGAGAGCCTATTCCGGACCATAGACCGTGTTCAATGTCTGAAATAGTTTCAGTTCGGTATTAGCGGAGGTGGTATCTCCCGATTTTCGATAAAGCCGGAAGAGAAGATATCGAACGGCCGCATGATTCGGATCCTGTGATGCGGCGATACGGGCTTCTTTGATCCCCGAAGCTATCTCTCCAGCTTGCTCATACGTCTTTGCGAGGATGAAGTGATGAGAAGGCTCATCCGGTTCGATTTCAACCGCTTTCTTTGCATAAAGCAGCGCTTCGTTGAGAGCGGCGATTGCGTCGATGCGCGCCATACCCTGATAAGGCCATCCGAAAGCCTGCCCATTCTCTTCCACCAGGTGGATCGATTTCAAGTAAGACTCGCGCGCCCCTGTCGAATCTCCGGAAAGTTCAAGACAATAGCCTTGCTGATAAAGACTCTTCCAGTCCGATGGATTGAGACGCACCGCTTCACGAAAGTAGGTTAATGCCCCTCCAACATCGGACTGAATTGACAGACGGTAGAGGCCCAAATAGTAAGCAGGCGCAAAGTCATCTGGATCCTGTCGAGAGGCCAATTTCATCTGCTCCTCAAACAATACAAACTGATTGAGATCGTAATAGGCCAGGCCAAGTCCTTCATGCAGCAAAGGACGATCGAGACCGAGCTTTTCCGCGGCGCGAAGGGCCTGAACTGCACCAACCGGCTTGTGCAATTGGAAGCTGGCAATTCCCTGCCAGTAGAAAACATTTGGATCCGCCAAATGCGTCTCGATGAGGCTTTGCGTCAGCTCCAAAAGCTCACTCCAGTGTTTTCTCTTCACTAAATCTGCGATGGCGGACTGGTAACCGATCGGATCTGAAGCGGCGTTGGGAAGATTCAACGGACGCGCCAAGCTCGAAGGTGCATCGATTGACGGCTGTTGCGCGAAAGCCTGATTCGCCAGCAACAAGTTAATAACGCTGCAGCAAACCATCAGGGTAAGGCAGGCGTATCTGTGCAGCGAAACCATTCGGAGTTCAATCTTCCCATAGCTGCCTTGATTCATGCTATTACAAGTAACTAGTGTGGAGGTGTGATTTGCGCCGGCGGGTTCGTGATGTCATTCTGGTTCATCTGTTTTTGCGCTCTCTGCTGCGTCTCTTCCGATGCTTCTTTCTGCAGCCGTCCAAAGATCGAGTCTTCCGATTGTGCCTCTGCGGTCAGGTTTGCCTTACGATAGGCGCGGGCTAACTGAAAGTGCACTGTCACATTATCTGGATTCAGAGAACTCGCCTTCTTGAGATCTTCTATTGCCTCCTGCGGCTTGTTTAGCGCAAGCAGTGCCCACCCGCGAACGATCAAAGCTTCTGCGTTGTCGGGCTGAAGCTCCAGTGAACGGTTGACCAGCTTGAATGCCTCATCTGGATTTTCCTCCACCACCATTCCTGCTTCTTCACGCGCAGCCTTAGCGTCATACGGATTCAGTTCCAGCGCGCGTTTATAGGCTGTCAATGCCTCAGTCGGATTGCCACTAGCTACCAGGGCATGTCCGTAGTGATAGTACAGCTCAGGATTCTCCGGCGCCCTGTCAATTGCCAACTTGTAATGCTCGGCTGCATCCGCATAAATCTGCCTTGCCTCGGAAGCTTTTCCCAGGAGCAGTTCCAGCAGGTAGGAATCAGGTGCAACTCTTTGAATATGACCGAAAGCCGATTCTGCGAGCACCGAATACAGCGAACCCAGCGTGTAGAGCGCTTCTTGGTCGTCAGGGTTCTGCTGACGAATCTGCTCCAGAAGCGCCTGAGCGCCCTTCAAATCGCCAAGTTCAATCAGAGTGCGGGCGAGAAATAACTTGACATTTTCATCTGCAGGCGCAAGCTGCTTGGCGCGCGTCAACTCACGGCGGGCATCCTGAAAATTGCCTCTCTGATAATAGGAGAGGCCCAGTAGTGCTCGCGGAGCGACGAGGTTGGGCTCGATCTCGCATGCCCGCTTCAGGGCCTTGATCGCCTCGTCCAGTCGCATCGTCCGATAGTAAAGGGATCCGATGTTGTTGTAGCCCGCAGCCATATTGGGCTGGAGGCGAAGAATATCCTGATACCTCTGGATAGCATCGTCCAAGTGACCGGAGGCTTCGTCTGCCTTGGCCTCGGCATGAAGCTGCTGAACATCAAGCTGCTGAGCTCGACTATCGCCCTGTTGAGGCCGCGCGGGGACAGCGCAGACGCCACCTACCAGAAACAACGCCGTCCAGCTTCGCCAAGCACACTTCATTCCCATTGGTCCCAACTATCGACAAATTCTACTGTATGGCGCATTCAGCAGATAATCATACGGCCCACAAACGCAAATCTCCACACCTAAGAGAGCGTGTGGAGATTGCGTCAGTGCGGGTAAGCAAAGGTCAAAAATCGACTCGTGCTCCAAACTGAATCACGCGAGGTGAGTTTGCCTGGGAACCGATCTTGCCGAATCCGCCACTCGTCACATCGCTGAAATTCATATCTGGCAGGCCGAAAGCGACCCGATTGAAAGCGTTGAAGAAGTCGGCTCGTAGCTCGAAATTGACGCCTTCGTGCAGCTTGGTTCTTTTGATCGCCGAGATGTTTTCGTTGTATAGAGCAAACGAGCGAAGCTGTGGCAGCGTTGGAGGTGCATTGCCCAAAGCGAATGCGCCCGCATCGCTGAAAGCAGCCGAGTTCACATAGTAGTCAGTGAATGGATTGAAATTGCTCGATTTACCCTTCTGGGTTACGTTCGGCACCAGGTTTGGACGTGACTGCCCGTTAAAAATCGGATTGGGACTTCCACCGCTGATTGGCAGAGGCGCGCCAGCATTGTAGGAGGCGACTCCGGCAACACCCCATCCCCCGCTGAACACACCCACGATGCCACCTTTGTTCAGATATGGCTTCCCGGGGCCGATCGGCAGTTCATAAGAGCCGGCGATGGAGAGGGCATGAGGACCGCCGCCACCATTCACATTGGCTCCGAGTACCTGGCGTTCACGCCTGCGTTGTGCGGTATCCAGTGGCATCGCGAAGAATGGCGAGAACTGATCAAGCCCATCTGTGATCGACTTAGACCAGGTGTAACTCACCAGGAGGGTCATTCCATTTGAGTAGTCTTTCTGCGCTCTCATCTGCAATGAATGGTAGTTAGAGTGCCCCGGCGTCTGCGTCTTGGCGTTGATGGTGAGAAACTGCGGGAACGGCCGCAGCGCCTGTTGCACTGTTCCTGTAAAGCCTGGATAAGGAGATGTAATTCCAGCGGCCGCGGCCTGAGGCGAATTGATATCCGCATTGAGCACCGGACCAAGACTGAGGTATTGCGCGGGAACCTGGTTCTCATTGAGGAGGTTGGCTCCAATTCTCACGTTGCTGCTGCCAACGTAGCTGGTCTCAAGAGCGACCCTCCAAGGCAGTTCACGCTCGACGGTCAGGCTCCAGCTCATGGAGTAGCCATTTTTTCCATCGATCTTCTGCATATAGTCGAGCGTCTGGTTATTGGCCAGATCCCTGGTGCGAGGTGGAGCGTTTCCTACCGGGGGCAGTCCCACATCCCAGTTTGGTCTAAGTCCCACCGGCGGAGAAATTCCGTTATCCGGGCTAATGAGTGTGTCCTGATATTGGAAGCCGGTCAGATAACTAGCAGCAATATCCGGTCCCATCAAAGTACTTGCGCCGCCGCGAAGGCTGGCCATTCCATACCCGCCGCGAACAACAGTTTTACCGTCGAGACGGTAGGCAAAGCCGATACGCGGCTGCCAGCTGCCGAAATAGGTGTCTGCGATCTGCTTCTTGCACAGAGATGCGCCACCATCCCCAATGCAGGAACCGCCCTGCTGTCCGGTGTACACGATCGAGCCGGGAAGGTTACCCGCACCCGGATTCGGAACCGTTGGATCGAAGGTCGAGAACTGATCCTTCGGATCGGTTACCGGTACACTGTAATCCCATCTTAGGCCTGCGTTAATAGTGAGCCGGGGACTGACCTTGAAGTCGTCCTGTACATAAAATGCGCGGTATCCTGTTCTGACCAAGCGGTTGTTGGCGACGCCGGTGCGGCTTGCCTGGTTTAGCGTGCCCAGGAAGAAGCTAGCGAAGCCATAACCGAGAGAGCCAAAGTTAGGCGAGTTGGGAAGTGAAGTCGTTCCATTCTCAAAGGTGTATGTACCGATATTGACTGCGAACGCATCGCGTTCATCTTCCCAGCGAAGCTCCGTTCCGAAGCTAAGACCGTGCCGTCCCTTCTGCCACTTGAAGTTATCGGCAAAGAAGATGCAGGGCCAGCAGCCGCCGCTGTTCTGGTTGTTGTCGAGGCCAGCGCCAAAGGTTGGCATCCCCTGAATGGCCAACGCCGGATACGGAAGCCCCGGAGTGGCGATCGGGCTGGTGAAGTCCGCGGGAACGAGTGGAAAGAAGACGCGCTTGCCTTCCGTATATTGGACGGAGAAGCCCGTCTGGTTGTAGATGTTCGACGTGAAATTCTGGTCCAGGGTAAGACGTGGTTCCCAAGCCTCCGAATTGAAGTTGTTTCCGCTTCCCAGAGGACCGGGGAAAACCGGCGACGTCGGAGTGACGCCATTGTTGTGATAATACGAACCATGAAGCACCAGCTTGGATGAGATGTTGTGATCCATCTTTACGATCCAGTACGAATTGTTGATCGGTGCGCTAGGTGCGCTGACCACGGCATTGTTGACGACACCCGGCAGTGTGGCACTTGGCATCAAGCCGATGTATTGCGCACTGGTAGCGCTCAATCTTGACGTCGGAATCATGTTATTCGGAAATGGATCGCGCGTGAGGCCGCCGGCTCCATCTGGACGTGTCGTGGCTGGATCGTAGATTGGGAACGGCAGCTCCGAGAAGTCTCCGTTCTTCATTCTGTCCGTAGGCAGTGTCGTCAGCGAGGTGGAGACGCCACCGCGGAACTTATACCAATCCATCAGGAAAAAGAAGAAGGTCTTGTCTTTACCGTCATAGATCTTGGGAATCCAAACCGGCCCACCAACTTTAAAGCCGAATTCATGCTGCTTCTCGGTGCCGGCGGTTGGTGAAAAATATCCCTTGGAATCGAAGACGTTGTTACGCAAATATTCCCACGCGCCACCATGAAGGCGATTGGTTCCACTTTGTATGTGGAAGTTCAAGAACCCTGATGACCGGCCATATTGCGCGGAATAGGCATTCGTAGTGATGGCATATTCTTCGATCGCGTCGACAGGAGGAGTAATGCCTTCCTGTCTTCCACCACCGTCAGCGTTCATGTAAGGAATTCCATCATAGTAGAAATCCTGGCTAAAGTCCGGTGCCCCATTGATGCGCGCCGAAAATGTATTGCCGGATACGCCAGGCGCCAGCGTCAGAAAAGCATCATCTGCGCGTGGGCCGTTCGAGATCTGCACAGGAAGCTTTGCCAGAGTTTGAGCCGACAGCAACACGCTGCGGTCGCCCTTGTCTTCGGTGATCGCAATCGTGTGCGCTTCCACTGTTACCGTCTGCGAAGCCTGGCCGGGCTTCAGTTCGATGTTGATGACGGTGCCCTGCCCGACGCCAACCTGTATGCCCTGCCGGACCTCCGTGTTGAAGCCGTCTCGATCTACCTTGACGTTGTACAGGCCTACCGGAAGATTGAAGACGGTGTAGCCTCCGTCTTCTCGAGTGGTGAGCGTTTCAATCTTGTTGGTCGCCGTATTGGTGACGGTGACGTTAGCTCCAGATATGACGGCTCCCGACGAGTCGGTAACTGTCCCTTGAATCGATCCTGTCGCGTTGCCTTGTGCGTGAGCGAAATTCAGTGCACAAAGTAAGAGGGCAAACAGACCGCTCATCAATAGAAGATTTTTAGTCCCGCAGACGCTGCGCATAACAGACACCTCCAAACATCTTTTCCAATCAACTCAACGCCGGCCCGCGCTGCGCTTAAATCAATCTCAAATTGATTTTGTTTATAGCGCATATAAAGAGCACGGGACGGCCATGAGAGGAGCTTCTAGTGGATGGGTAAATCACTGTCAAGTGAGTTCAATACCCTGAACTAAAGCTTCCCCGCTTATCAAGACCAAATGAGCTACAGCTCTAATTAAAGAATTTCTCGCACACGCCGGGCAGCCTGTCTAACAAACTCAGTTCGAGGTATTTATGTTCAGCCAGCAGAACGACGAATTGACCACCTTCGAGCCGGTCATGTCTCGTTGAATGGCACTCCTGGCTGAAACGGTTAATGCCATGAAAGATGGGGAAGCCATTATCGCTACGATCTCAATGCGTATTTCAAAATACAGAAGCACAAACTTTGCGATGATGCGTGCAGTTGTTGCTGCTTTGATTTTCGCTACACCACTGCCTGCTGTTCATGGCGACTCGTCTGCCGCGCGAAGCACAGCGGAGCAGTGGATCAGTGCAAAGTTTGAGAACAAACAGACGAGGCTAGCTGAGGGATACCTTCTTCCTCAGCTTAGGTCCGGCGTACTTGAGAAACGAGCGAGAAAGGGTTTTCCGCTGCAGATCGGGGGCCACGTCTACCAACGTGGCTTCCACTCTCCATCCACCGGAACGATTACGGTTCACTTGCCGTCCGCAGCGTCATCGTTCGATGCGGTGATCGGCGTCGATAGCAATGATCTCAGCTACTATTCGCCGGCTGGACGAGGACATGCCATCGTTACAGTCGAATCCAATAGCAAAGAAGAATTGTTCCGATCGCAGCCCATGTCTGAAGGCCAGGATGGGGTCCGAGTGCATGTGCCGTTGAATGGAATCGAAGAGTTTACCCTGCAAGTCAAAGGCAAGAAGGAGGATGCTCCGTGGGACCAAGTCACATTCGCCAACGCTCTTGTAATCTTGAACGACGGAAAAACTCTTCAGCTGGATGAGCTGCCGGTCGGCCCGATAGCAGCACAGGCGGATGCAACCGCACCTTTCTCCTTCCTCTACGACGGCGTATCTTCGAGGGAATTCCTGAAGGGTTGGAAATTGACCCGAAGCTCGCGACGCATCGACGAGTTTCGAACTGAAGAAACGCAGACTTACAAGGATCCGGCGACGGGGTTAGAGTTACGCGTCGTCGGAACGATGTACCAGGACTTCCCGACTGTGGAATGGGTTCTGTATTTCAAGAATGACAGCACGAAACCTACGCCGATCATCGAACATATTCAGGCGCTCGATACTCGCTTTGAACGAAATGGCGAAGGTGAATTCCTTCTTCATCACAGCAAGGGCGCTCCAGCTACGCGAAATGACTACGAGCCATATGAAACGCCGATGCCGCGGAACTCTGAGCAACGCCTTAGCGCGTTCGGCGGACGTCCCACCAACAAAGACCTTTCGTACTTCAACCTTGCATGGCCCGACGAAGGCGTAATTTTGTCCGTCGGATGGCCCGGTCAATGGGCAGCCGTCCTAAAGCGTGATGCCAAGAACGGCATCCAGATATCGGCGGGCCAGGAGCTCACACACTTCAGTCTTTTGCCAGGGGAGGAGATCCGCACCCCACTCATCGTTCTGCAGTTCTGGAACGGTGAGTGGCTCGATGCGCAGAACATCTGGCGGCGTTGGATGCTAGCGCATAATGTGCCGCGTCCAAATGGAAAACTGCCACCACCGCAAATGGCTGGAAACACGTCGCGTGAATTTGTCGAGATGACAGAAGCCACGGAAAAGGATGAGATTCAATTCATTGATTTATATAAGGAAGCTGGCCTGAATCCTGACTATTTCTGGATGGACGCTGGATGGTATCCAAATAACGGCTCATGGGTAAACACGGGGCACATGGGAAGTGGACACTAAACGTTTCCCACATGGCCTTCGGTCGGTCAGCGATCGTGGCCACGCCGTAGGAGTCAAGACGATCGTCTGGTTTGAGCCTGAGCGGGTGACCAAGGGCAGCTGGCTTTATGAGAATCACCCGGAGTGGTTATTGAAGCCTCCGCCAAATCCGGGTGATCAACTCTACGAGAACGAGTGGAGACTATTTAACTTGGGCGACCCTGCCGCGCGTCAGTGGATGACGGAGCATGTCGATCGATTCATTACCGAGCAAGGTGTCGATCTGTACCGGCAAGATTTCAACATGGATCCACTCAACTTCTGGCGCGCCAATGATGCGCCGGACAGGCAAGGTATCACGGAGATACGTTATGTCACCGGCTATCTGGCTTATTGGGATGAGCTAAGGCGGCAACATCCCGAAATGCTCATTGATTCCTGTGCCAGCGGAGGACGCCGCAACGACATCGAGACACTCCGTCGAGCGGTGCCGCTCACTCGAAGCGACTATCTGCTTGAGCCTGCTGAGCCTATCAGCCAACAGGCGCAAACACATGGCATGGCGTTGTGGATTCCTTATTTCGGAACTGGCGTGAGTGGTACCGATGCTTACAAATTTCGCAGCCAGATGACCCCAGCAATCGTTACGGGCTGGGACCTGCGCCGCAAAGACTTGGACGTGGCAACGATTCGCAACCTGGTTGAACAGTGGAGAGCTATTGCGGCAGACTACCTGGGAGATTTTTATCCGCTTACATCTTATTCGTTGGAAAAAGGATGTATGGGCTGCCATGCAATTCGGCCAACCGGATGCGGCCCACGGTTTCATGCTCGCCTACCGTCGCTCGGGTAGCGCGTATGAAAAGGCCGTCTTCAAGCTTCATGGGTTGAAATCCGATAGCAATTATGAAGTCATCAATGTTGACACGAAGGAAAAGCAGATAAAATCCGGGCTCGATTTAATGACCGTCGGCGTTTCCGTAGAACTGAAGGAGGCGCCTGAAAGTGCTTTGTTGACCTATCACCTCCTCGGAGGCCATTGACAAATGCTTGACTCCAGATACTCACACGATTGGAGAAGCCCTTGTCGTTGATTGGGATAGACATAGGCACGTCGTTCATCAAGGGCGCAATCCTCGACTTGAAGACGTGCCGCTATGAACATGTACTCAGGATCCCTTTTCCAGATCCCCTTCCGCTGAAGGATTCATTTCGTTGTGAATTTGATGCCCAGGGAATTCTGAACGAAGTCAGCTCCATGATTCTCCAGCTCACAAGCCTCGGTCCACCCTGCGACGGCATTGTGATGTGTACGCAGATGGCGTCGATGGTCCTGACAAACGAAGCTGGAGAAGCTCTATCGAATTGCATCGGATGGCGCGATCAGAGAGCGTCAATGCCTCATCCTTCAAAGAAGGGCTCCTATCACGACGTTATTAGGAGCCACATCACAACTGAGCAGCGCGCAGATCTGGGAAATGAATTGCCCGTGGGCGCTCCTGCGTGCTTTCTCTTTTGGATGAAAGAAAACGGTCAGTTGAAATCAAATGTCCTGCCTGTAACTTTGGCCGACTTCATCTTGGCTAATATTTGTAAAACTCGTCCCACGGTGGATGCAACAAACGCACTGTCGTATGGCCTGTTGAACCTCGATACCCTGCAGTGGCACCAGGACGTCATTCAGCAACTCGGCCTTGGCGATGGGCGCTGGCCTGTCATCGTAAGCGACGGACAGGTGGTGGGACAGATGAGTCTCGGTGGCCGCGAAATTCCCTGTTATGCACCGGTCGGGGATTATCAATGCGCGCTGGTTGGAGCGATGGTGAACACAAGTGAACTATCGCTCAACATTTCAACGGGCTCCCAAGTCAGCAGAATTACAAACCATCTCGAAAAGGGCGACTACCAGTCTAGACCGTTCTTTGAAAAGAAGTTTGTTAACACACTCTCTCATCTTCCCGCGGGTCGCGCGCTTAATATCCTTGTCGACCTGCTGACTGAGATTGGGCGTCAGACGCACGGCACGGTTCAGGATTCCTGGAATTACATCGCGGAAGCCGCTCTGATGGCTGATGATAGCGATCTCGGCGTCACGACTACTTTCTTTCCCGGACCGTGCGGTAACCGAGGGGTAATCTCGAATATCAGCGAACAAAATTTAACTGTCGGAACATTATTTCGCGCTGCATTCATGAATATGACTGAAAACTATTATTCATGCGCACTTAAAATATGGCCGGATCGCTCCTGGGAAAACCTTGTTATCTCGGGTGGCCTTGGCCGCAAACTCCTTCAACTACGCCAGATGATCAAGCACCGCTTCCAATCTGAGATCCGCCTTTGCCAGGTGGAAGAAGACACGTTGCTTGGGCTGATGATTCTGGCCATGGTATTCAGCGGTAATGCTGGATCACTTCAAGCGGCCATGCAGAAGGCTTTAAAGCGCAGCAACCTCGATATGGAATAAATCCACTGGGAGGCGGGAAAAATATGCAAGGAAAAGCAACCCACCGGCAAACGAAAGATGATGTTTTATCCGAGATCCGAAAGCATCGGCTTGTGCCGGTTGTTCGAGTTGCATCCCGCGAGCAGGCTCTCTGCGCCGCCGAAGGCATCGTAAGCGCAAAGTTTCCGCTGATCGAGATTACGATGACAGTTCCTGGCGCTATCGACATCATCGCGGAGCTGTCGGCACGCTATGCAGGCCAGTTGATTGTGGGCGGTGGGACTGTGCTTGAAGCTGCAACCTGCGAGTCTGCGCTGCGTGCCGGTGCTGGCTTCATCGTGAGTCCGTCCTTCGATGCTGCGGTGATTCATACTGCAAATGATCACAACACTGTCTGTATCGCGGGGGCTCTCACTGCGACTGAGATCGTCGCAGCCCGGCAAGCCGGAGCCGATATGGTGAAGGTATTTCCCTGCGGCCTGGTTGGTGGTCCACGTTATATTCGTGCATTGAAAGGACCGCTTCCTCACATTCAGTTAATCCCGTCCTCGGGAGTGAATCTGGAAACTGCCGCTGAATTTCTTGAAAGTGGGTCGACCGCGGTGGCCGTTGGTGAGCCCATTTTTCAAAAACGCGCGCTCGAAGCGGGGGATTTCGAGGTTATTGGAAAAAACACTACCCGCTTCATCGAGATATGCACTATACAATAAGTGGTCGCATCTCACACAGCTTCAAAAATAAGTAGCTCCGACGTAAGCGCGCCCTCTAGCCGTACCAGGATGCCCTGTTCCATCAATGTGAATGCATCGACTGTAGTAGATCTGCCTGAATTATCAAATGTTACCTTGTAACGTTTGGAGACATCCAGGCCACGCGGATGAAGACGATATTCCGGTTGCGTCGGCATCGAGAGCTGGAACAATGCGCAGATCGAGCGGCCTTGGTCTTCCGATCCCATCTCCAGAACACCCCAGCCGTGTGGCTCCAATCCACTTACTGTCGGCGTGTGGTGATAAATGCGACTCGTACTGATGAAGGAACGTACGAAGTTCTTGTAAATGTCGATCCAATGCTTCGTGCGTTGCATGAATATTGGATTCACCTGCGCGCCGATGGGGTATAAGAAGCCAAACTTCGGCTCCATAAAGAGCAGCAGGCGTGACTGAAAATCGAAATCAGCAGCAGTCTGACCATCCTGCCCTCCCAACAAACGGTCAACGTACTCCGGAGGCAGCGCCATCGTCATCCCATTCGTGATCATGAAAGAACGCGGAGCAATCTGCCAGTCGGTGGCGTCCGTGTGGTTGAAGCGTCTGACCATACCGATATCCGTTCGCGCCCCACCGCCGGCGCAGTTTTCAAAAATCACTTTTGGGAATCGAGCACGTAACCGATCGTAGACTCCGTAAACCGTCTCATAGTATCGCCAGTATCCGTTCTCCACGAAGCCATCGTTAACACGCCTGATTCCCCTTCCAGGATCGGTGTTGTAGTCCAACCGGAAGAAGTCCAGCTCATTTTCTTCGATAACACGGAGGATTTGAGACTCCATCCACTTCGCAGCATCCGGATTTGTGAGATCGAGCAATCCACCCATCTCGCGTTTGCCGTCGTAGTTCATCGCCAGCCAGTCAGGATGCTCTTTAGCCACACGGCTGGATGCGCCTACACGTTCTGCATCCATCCACAGACCCCACAGCATGCCTCCTGCGTGCGCACGATCGCGGAATGGCTTGATTCCCTCCGGGAAGCGCTGACGGTTCACCTCCCAGTCGCCTACCGTCTTCCACCAGTCACCCCCAGGTGCCGCATACCAGCTTGCATCGATGAAGAACACTTCCGCGCCAACCTCAATAGCTACGTCGATGGCATGGTTCACCTGTTCGGTCGTGATCTCTATCTCCGGGCCGATACCTGATTCGATCCAGCTTCTACGGTCTCGCGCAGTTCCCATGAAGACACTGCGCCGCAGATGCGTGTGCATCGATTGAACGGCATTGTCCAGATCGCCGTACACCATTCCGAGATGGACTTCCGGCGTGCTCACTGTCTCCTTTGGCGCAATCACGCGGAGGGGCGCTGGGGCGCTGGGACCAGCCGCAAAGGTGAGTGCAGCCGCTTCACCGTCCTTACCACTCTCAGGATTGAGATCGAATTCGAAGGCGTATCCTCCGGTCCAGGCCATCTGGCCGATGAAAAATTCTCCCGTTGCGTTATTGCGGAGCATGAAAATGGGATGCCGCCACTGGTCTCGCATGTAACGGCCATCAATCCGATACCCCGCCTTCGGCATCTCATGCCATTGCAGGTCACCTTCTCCGCCCCATCGCGTATTCTCGAAGTAGCCGAGCGAATACAACGGTTGATCTGCACCGCTGAGGCTCGATCGCCACCGATCGTTCTTTCGCAGTACGCCGCTCCATGAGCAGACAGAAGCTAATGCTGCTGGCTGCGAGGCTGTGTTTGTGATTTCCAGCCAACGAGTGATGATCGGCGTTCCATCCAGCTTGGTATGCACCTTAACGGTGACCGGACGGACGGTGTGGATCAGCGCCACTGTGACCTGGGTAAAACCCTCGGGAGTAGTGGTCTTCTCCAGGCCGTCCCACTTCCAGTCAGTGGCTAAAGACTGGCCATCAATCTCCAGTCGAAATGCTTCCGGCGCACGATACTCGCCTGGATTGAGACGGCCATCGTAGAAGTTGATAAAGCCGGCACCATTCCATCCTCTGCCTACAAGCTGGCCATTCATGAATGACTCTTCGTACACAGCCCAGTTGGTGCGATAGCTGATGGTGGGAGTATCCCCCTCAACGAGGAGCACATCTGACCATGTCGAATCGGCAGCGGCCCGTGGAACCCTGATCGGCTGTGACGCTGGCTGAGGCCTGCGGACAGCGTCCTGAGGGATAGCATTTGCGGCCGCAAAAGGAGAGGTTGCGCCAAGAGCTTCACGACCTACCAATAGACCTGCGTAGCTTGCGAGCAAAACTTTTCCTGCGTCTCTTCTTGAGAGATTCGCCATATCACGCTCCTGGAATATTCGGGATTTTCATTAGGAATGACGCAGGTCGGCCATGGAGCTGGACGCATGCGCTTTCAAAAGACGGGAAGAAATCAGTGCATTTGCTGGACACAGTGTTCGGAATGATGTATGTCGAGAGATAGCTTTTGACATAGAGGCTGTCGTACACGATGACAAAGGCCACCAGCACCTTATGCGCTGAAGTTTTATTTAATCGCACTCCATCGTCAAGTCGCAGTTCACGGTATAGAACATAAGACTACAGTCTGAACTGTGTGATTGACCGTTTCGCCTTATCTATATTCAGTATCCCGATATCTGCAACGCGATATCACGAGCAGCCCGAATCATCACCTTGCCTAGTTCAGCAAACCGGGTATGAGGAATCTTATCGAGCGATCCGCGGACCGAGATGCAGGTCATAACGTTTCCCAGCGGATCCAGGATCGGAGCAGCAACCGCTCTTACCCCATGAACCTGCTCTTCATCGTTGATCGCATATCCTCGTGCTCGAACCTCTGCCAGCTGAGCCTTCAGTGCATCAAGAGAGATAGTAGTTTTGGAAGTGTATTGTGCTAGTTCTCTTCGCAGGAAGAGCCGATTCAGTTCTTCATCCGAGCAACCCGATAGGAGAGCCTTTCCTTGAGCTGTGCAGTGCAGATCGAGATGCCTGCCTACCCATGCGCCTCCTCCGATATCCTGAAAGGCATTCGCTCTTCCAATAATGACGGCCTCAGCACCCTTCATAATGGCAGCTGTAGCCGTAAGGTTCACTCTCGCGGCTACTTCTCGCAGATAAGGTGTCGTCAACGCACTTAGATCTAGCTCAGCTCTGGACTGACTGGCAATCCCCGTCAGACGCAAACCCAGCGAATGCCGTCCATTCGTCGTTCTCTGTACGTATCCTCTAGTCGAAAGAGTATAGATCAAATAGTGCGCCGTGCTCTTGGGGATCTCGAGTTTCCGGCTCAGCTCAGAGAGTGTGAGCCCATTGCGCGATACTGCGAGTAGTTCCAGAAGGTTCATGGCTCGATCGACTGCCGGTAAACGAAAGTGTCGGCTATCTCTGGTTTTGACTGTCGTTCTTACGCTAAGCTCGCTCGTTACTGGGCACATATATTGTCTCCCTGAGATTCGAAACTCACAGTTCTAGCTGTTCGATTTATCGTTGATCTTGTAACCAAGGGCCGTGAGCAAGGAGATGAGTTCGGCATGGTATCGGCCGTCTAAAGGCTGAACCGGCAACTCCGGCTCACCTACAGGGGGGCCTATCAGATTTAGGGTTGTCTTCATCACGCTGAACCAGTGCGGGCCCTCTCCTTTTTTCGAATACGCCGCAAATTGCAGCCGCATCAGCCTGGAGAGCGGCACCCATTGCTTCCGCGCTTCGATCAAGTCACGTTTTATTGCCAAGGTTTCGTAGAGTGTCTGTGCTGCTCGTGGAACGATGCTGGGAATTCCTGAAATCCATCCGTGCGCACCGTGGGAAAGTCCTTCAAATGCAACGGAGTCGATTCCGCAATAAACCTTGAGCGCTCCGTTCGAGTCCTGAAGAAGCTCGCAGATGCGATCCGCTTCCGGATTGGACATCTTTACTGCCGCAATGGCGCCCTCATCAAACAAAGTGAGTAGCTGGTCGGTCTTCAGATCGACGCAGGTGAGGGGAATATTGTGGTAAAGAACTATGGGTATATCTACCGCCTCGGCAATCCTCCGATAATGATCCATCGTCTGCTCGGGCGAGGGGGCCATATAGTAGGGAGGCACAATGAGAAGAGCATTGGCACCGGCTGCTTCGGCATGTTTGGACAGTTCAATCGTTGCGCGCGTGCTGTAATGATGCGTACCCGCCCACACAGGAAGACGCGAATCGTTCGCGCGGATCACTGCCTCAAGAACGCGTTTGCGATCCTCAAGCTCTAAAGCTGTGAATTCACCGGAGCTGCCGAGCGGAGAGAGGCCCTGCGCGCCTTCCTGAATAAGCCAGTCAACATGCGGCTTAATTCGATCGAATTCAATCTTTCCGTCTGGAGAAAATGGAGTGACTGAAGATGCCACTGTTCCTGCTGGAAGAGCACGGCTGGAAGAAGATGCTAGCCCTGAAGAAATGGGCTCTGTTGCTGCTGACATTTGATTCGCCCCTGACCTAAGTCCCTAACTACACAATTGGTTCAATGGGCGAACCATAGCACCACTAAAAGTCGGTCGTCAAATGATTCCCGCGATGAGGGGAAGTGCTTTTAAGATTGCAGGCAACGCCAAGCCTCAAGGTACTCGAGTCGATATTTTCGGAGGGCAATTGGAATCAGAAAAGAGGTTTAAAGAGAACGAGTTAGTTGTTCATCCTGCGAGTTTGTGGAGCCTTTTTTGGCGCGTTAGCCCCGATGGTTCGCTCGCAAAAAGTCGTTCAACATATTGAACAGTTGTAGGAAGGTAGCTTTTTCTCGCGGCTGCCAAGGCGTGGGGCCCATGCAGCTTGAGCTTAAAATGTCACAGCGAGAGTGTGTAGCATCCTCGAATTTGGCTTCTCTATATCCCAGTCCGGACGCTCGTCTTTCAGCTGAAGTTCCGGCATTCTTTCGATCATTGTGCGGAATACGACCTGCGCTTCAGCCCGGGCAAGGGCAGCACCGACGCAGAAATGAATTCCGTTGCCGAAGGCAATATGTCGGCTCTTCTGCCGTTGAATATCGAAGCAGTCAGGATCGCTGAAATAAGCCGGGTCGCGATTCGCGGAATTAAGCATCTGAAAGACCATCTGTCCGGCGTAAATCGTCCTTCCACCCAGTTCCGTATCTTCCTTCATCAAGCGAGGCTGCCTGGCCACTGGGCTTTCGTAACGAAGAATCTCTTCGATCGCTGTTCCGAGCAACGACAGGTCGTTCTTCAGCTGCTGCCACTGGCCGTGGTGGCGTAACAACAGATACAGACCATTTCCAATCAGTGAAGTAGTTGTTTCATGGCCGGCAACCAGAAGGGTGATGCAGGTGTTCAACAACTCTGGCTCGGAAAGCCGCTCCCCCTCCGACTCCGCTAACACCAGTTTGGTTATGAGATCCTCGCGTGGTTGACGTCGCCTCTCTGCCACCAGTTGCGACAGGTAATCCTTGATCTCAATCAGCGCAGTCTGAGAGCGATCGAGGATGTGCTCGCCTGGCTTGTTGACTCCCTGAAATGCCAGGAGCGAGTCGGCCCACTTCTTGAACAAATGTTGATCGGCAGCAGGAGTCCCTAGTATCTCTGCAAGTACGCTGAATGGTAGAACGATCGCGAGATCCGCGATGATGTCCATCTCGCGTTTATCTTGTATCCTGTCGAGCGCCTCATTCACGATCTGCTGGATGCGTGGCCGCATGGCCTCTACCACCGTTACCGTGAGAGCCTTAGTTACCAACGAACGGAGCCGCGTATGATCGGGCGGATCGGAATGCAGGAGCCCTTTTGTGCGGTAGTGATCTTCAAACGGTTTGAATTTTGCACGCGTTTCAGCAGGAAGGTATTCCACCGCACGCGCGAGGCGTCCCTCATTTGAATAGCGGCAGACATCGCGAAAAGTAGTGATGATATCGTCGTATCGCGTGACGATCCAGCCCCCAATTGAATCGCTCCAATGCACGGGGTCTTCTTCACGCAGCCGATTCAGAATCGGATACGGGTCATAGAGAAATTCTTTCGATACCAGCGATTTGTCCAGTTCAGAGATCGAGAGTTGCGCGATTGACATAATTTTCAATTCCAAGCTTCAGAAACAGGGGAAAGTATTTGAACAAAAATGATCTACAACTCGTTCAGCCTAATGAACGGTTATTTACATTCGTTGTGCCGCAGATGTTGTCTATAGGCATACTTCAGCACGCTGAATCAGGCAATGCCACGATTCACGTGCAGATAGCGCTGCTCATAACAAAAATCGAATGATCAATACACTCGCGTTACTTTTGCTTGCTGGAATGGCCGCAGGACAACAGGCGGATTGGGCCAAGGGATGGATCGACGCCTTCCGCAATTCTAAAACGGCGCCCGTGCACGTTGTAGTGTTAAGCGATAGCACCGCACACGTTGACCAGACCAATGGCGTGGGATATGGCCCAGACAAACGCGTCAATCTCTGGCCAAATCAACTTCTGACGGCTCTTGGAGCCACCGCGCCGGGCAGATCTAGCGGCACCGGCCTGCTTACGCTGGAAGCGAATGCCGGGCGCTTCGATACCGACGTATGGCACATATCCGAGCCATACACATTCAATTCATCTATCGGACCATTTCAGCCGAATATCGGCAGAGGCGGAACGATTCCGGCAAATGGTGGCACCGTGCGTCTCAATCCGCATGCAGAGGCATCCCTCTCCGGCCAGACTGGTGACAGCCTCTGGATCTATTGGGCGTCATGCCCGGACAGTGCCGCTTTCACGGTAGAAGTAGACGGAGTGTCAGCTGGCAACTTCGGCGGCGATAGCTCAACTGCCTGCGTCGCAAAACGGACTCGCGTTTTCCACGGATCGCTGGGAGATCACAAGGCTACGGTGAAAGCCGGTAGTGGCAATACTTATCTCTACGCTGCTGAATGGCAGACTGGGCAGGCCGGCATTGCCGTCGACAATCTTGCAGTAGGAGGTGCGACAACGACATTTTACAATAGCTCAGACAAGCTGGCCTTCGTGCATGCGATTCCAAATGTCGGCCTCGTAATCATCGCCCTCGGCATCAATGACTTTGCGCACGATCTTTCACTCGATGCTTACAGGCAGGGGCTCTCGACGATCATCGAGGACCTGCACCAAAACTCTCCGAAGACATCGATCCTCGTTGTCAGCCAGTATCAAGTGTTGAGCGACACGATGCGTAATCCATCAGGCTTATCTCAATCGCAATACAGTGAGCTTGCGCGCCAGACTGCCGACCACTACAAGGTCGGATATCTCGACCTCGGCGATGCTTGGAAATCATTCTCCGTCGTAAACCAAAGCGGCGCCCTCACCTCAGACAAAGTTCATCCATCCGATGCGGGCGGACAGCAGATTGCTCGACAGATCGAGCGTGTGATCGTAGATGAATTGGGATTGCGTCATTAAACCGTCTAGAAACTAGATCTACAGGCCTTCAGAAAACACTGACTATTCTGTGTTCAATAGAACGAAATTTCTTGACTCCTGTAGAGCCCCTTTAGAAAAGTGGTTGTTCGAAACTTTTGGCTACTGGAAAGGTAGAGATCGTGACTTCGAAGATCGCGGTGACTCACCCTACTTTGACAGATGTGGCTGGAAAAGAATGTCATCTGCCCTTTCTGATCGAGGCGCACCCCGAATCCGCCGACACACCATTGAACAAGCTTCTCGATTGGCTTACAGAAACCACGGCGTGGCGAGAAGAACAGCTTCACCGCGTTGGAGCAATCCTCTTCCGTGGATTCACGGCCATCCGCACTGTCGAAGATTTTGCCGGAATAGCCCAGAGAATGGCTCCGGAACTTCTGGACTACTCAGGTGGCACCACCCCGCGCAGTGCAGTTACTGGAAAGATTGTCACCTCCACCGATGCACCACGCCACGTCGTGATCGGTTTACATCAGGAGATGAGCTACTTGGCTCCGACTCACGAATTTCCCGATCCAACGCCGGACAAGGTAATGTTCTTTTGCGCAACTGCGCCCGGCGGAGGAGGCCAGACACCAATTGCTGACATGCGAGCGATGTATAGAAAACTTCCCCGCAAATTGGTGGAACGGTTCGAAAGCAAAGCCGGACTCATCCTTCATCGAAAACTGCCTACGGACAAGCGCTACGGCTTTGAGGTAACGTGGACGACGGCGTTCGGTACCTCGGATCAGGCAGAGATGGAGCGCATTGCCAAGAAAAATGGATGGCCCATGTGATGGGGAAAGGATGGCGGCTTGGAAGTGACACACGGTCCATCACCTGTAGTGAAAAAGCACCACGTGACCGGAGAAAAAGTCTGGTTCAATCAAGCGCATCTGCTGCACAAATCAGTCGCCCCGTGGACATCCGCATGGCTTGGCCCCAGTGCACTTGAGCGAATGAAAGCCAGGGTAATGGAGCCATTCATTCGCGATCGTTTTTATTATCACTCGACATTTGCAGATGGTTCCGAGATATCCGAGAAGGACCTCGACACGATTCGGAGTGTAATCGCGGAAGAGATGGTCCTTTTTGATTGGCAAAGAGGCGATGTGCTTCTCATCGATAATAAACTGGTCTCGCATGGGAGGCAGCCTTACAGCTCGCCGCGGACGATCTACGCAGCCCTGCTCGCAGACCGACCCCGGCGTCCGGCTGCATAATAACTTTCGATTGAAGGAAAATTCTTTGAGAGTAGACTTGGAAGGTAAATTCGCGCTGGTGACTGGTGCAGCTCGCGGCATTGGCGAAGCGATCGCTAACACGCTTGCTGCCAATGGGGCACGCGTTGCATATGCAGATGTTGATTTCGAAACCACAAAAAAGACGGCCGCTAAAGTACCCGGTTCACTACCCGTAGCCGTGGATATCAGTAGCGAATCGAGCGTCGAGTCTGCGATGGCCGAAGTAGTGAAGCAATTTGGACGTGTTGATATCCTGGTCAACAATGCCGGTGTTAACACTGCAAAATACCGCGTGAACATTGACCAGTTTCCGCTTGATGAGTGGGAACGGATCGTCAAGATCGATCTCACTGGCACCTATCTTGTCAGCCGTGCAGCCTCACGCATCATGATGCAACAGCGTGAGGGCCGTATCGTCAACATCTCTTCCGTGTTGGGCGTCATTCCAGCGCGTTTGCAGTGTGCCTTCACCTCAGCCAAGGCCGGTGTTGTCCACCTCACGCGCACGTTAGCAATCGAGCTGGGCGAATACGGAATTCTGGTGAACTGTGTTGCGCCTGGATCTACTTTGACGGAAGGCACCCAGCAACTCTTCTATAGCAATAACGCGGCGGAAAAAGACCGCGCTAACCGCCTGCTGAGCCACGTGCCTCTTGGACGAGCGGGAACCGTACAGGAAATGGCCAATGCAGTGCTCTTTTTCGTGGCTCCGGGCAGCAGCTACATTACGGGCCAGACGCTCTGCGTAGACGGTGGATGGAGTGCCGGGGGTTTCTTCCGCGACTTCTAGTGAAATGGTTGAAGATGGAAAAGTCATTTGAAATTTTGTCTGATGAGTTTCAGAGAATCTTAGGCCCTTCGCCCGAGCTCACTCTTCTTTCTTCAGACTTGAAATTTGCCGAAGGCGTTTGCTGGGTTGAACGCCAGAACTGTTTGATCGTTAGCGACTTCTTCAATGACCGAATCGTAAAGTGGTCGCCACAGCATGGGATGGGAATCTTTCGCCAACCAGCGGCCACTGCGAATGGAAACACCGTTGACCGAGAGGGACGTGTCATCTCGTGCTTAACGCGTGGCCGCTCGGTTGTGCGCGAAGAGCTGGACGGATCGTTGACCACCATCGCAGATCGCTACCAGGGCAGGCGATTGACCTCCCCTAACGATGTCATCGTGAGGTCGGACGGAAGTATCTGGTTTACCGATCCGGATTACGGTTTTCTCGTTCCTGATTTTGGCCACGGCGACAAGCCAGAGCAAGATCGAAATCGTGTCTATCGAGTCGTGCCTGATTCAGGCGAAATAAGCGTTGTGTCCGAGGATTTCGATAAGCCTAATGGATTAGCGTTCTCTCCGGACGAATCGGTGCTCTATGTGGGAGATACCGGGCGCACGCACGGAGAATTTCGGCCACATCAATTGATGGCCTTCAACGTGATAAATGAAGGCACCGCGCTTGCCAATCCCAAACTCTTTACCGTGATCGAGCCGTGGGTACCCGATGGCTTCAGGCTGGATGTAGACGGAAATCTTTACGTGACTACTGGAGACGGCGTGCAGGTCTTCGATCAGCATGGGAATCTGCTGGGCAAGATTCTTACACCACAGGTAGCGGCAAATTGTTCGTTTGGCATGTCAGATAACCAAACTCTTTTCATAGGAGCAAGCAACTCGATCTGGAGTATCAAGCTCAACACATCTGGAGCGAAGAGCACCACCACCCTTTTGCAATGACGGGAGCCAGCATCTGACTTGGTCTTCTAAACTCTCAGACGAGGCGGCTGCAATGTCGAATCAGTACAGCAAATGGCTCGTCGTTGCATTGCTCTGGATGGTGGCGTCCCTGAATTACATGGACCGGATGGCAATCTTTGCCATCTTTCCCATACTTCAGCGAGAGATGCACCTGTCCAATGTTTCGCTGGCGATGCTCGGCTCAGTCTTCCTCTGGGTATATGGACTTTGCTCACCGCTGGGTGGATATTTAGGTGACCGCTTCCCCCGTAAGCCGGTAATCCTCTGCAGTCTTCTCATCTTCAGCGCCGTCACGCTGGCGAATGGAACAGCGCATAATCAGACACAACTCCTCACGCTGCGCGTACTGCTCGGCATCTCAGAAGCATTATTTCTCCCAGCCGCCGTTGCGCACATTGCTACCTTTCATTCCAATTCGACGCGGTCACTGGCAAATGCGCTCGTTCTTACCGGACTACCGGCGGGCGCAGGGCTCGGCGGTTTCTACAGCGGATTCATGGCCGAGCACTTCTCATGGAGAATCGGCTTCTACCTTCTTGGAGCCTTCGGCTTCTTGTTGTGCCTTGTCCTTTGGATCTTCCTTCCGACCGGAGACACCTTAGCAACACAGATTGATACAAACACGGATGACCTGTCTCCGAGAATCTCTGTTCGCGCCAAGATGGCGGGCGTTCTGCACAATCGCGCCAGCGCCTGCCTTATCTTCATGGCCTTCGCTTTGTCGCTGACCAGTTGGCCGTCAGGATCGTGGCTACCAACTTATTTTTACGAACGTTTCCACATGAGCCTTACCCGGGCAGGCTTCATCCTGGCACTCGTAACCTATAGTCCCGCGATTGCTGGAGGTCTTATTGGCGGGCTGCTTGCCGACCACTTTGCAAAGAAAGATGCGAATGGTCGAATCTCGGTGCAGATCGCCGCGCTGACCTTCATGGCTCCGACGATGCTTGCGGTCGGCTTTCTGTCTTCTGTACAGGTTCTCAGTGCGAACCTTCTGCTCTATTCGCTTGCCAGAGGGTCTCTCGAAGTCAATTCCATGCCGATCTTTAGCACCCGATTACCAAGCGACAGGTGGGCTACAGCCTACGGTCTCTACAATCTTTCCGGCACAATCGCAGGAAGCATTGGCATTCTCTTCGTTGGCTACTTTAAGAGATCCTGGGGAATTGGCGTCAGCCTCTCGGGAATGTCGCTGCTCCTGTTTGCAGCTATATGGGTAATGAGGTCTGCCCGCGATACTTCAAGCCAAGTGTCACTGTCTGCCGCTACTGATGTGGCTCGGTGAACATGTATCACGACAATGGCCGAGCTGACGACATGGATGCTGTTCTATGCAGCAGTAGCAGCTCAAGCAAAGAACGTTGAATGAATTCGCGAGTGATTTTCCGTCAAACTATTTGCCACGATCCTGATTGGTATGATAGGTTGACACCCTTAAAGCATATTATTTACTGATTGTCTATGAATGGGCGACATGAGTTGGGGTGAAATTGAATGCGTGCAGCAGGCTAATGCACTCTTGGGCGAAGGACCCACGTGGAGCAGCGCTGAAGACGTGCTTTATTGGGTGGACATCAAACGGCCTGCAATCTTTCGTTGGGATCCTATGCGTGGCCAAACTGGCCTCTGGCCGATGCCTCGACCAGTAGGGTTCGCTTCACCGACGCAATCCGGCGGCATGGTATTCGGAGACACTGAAGGATTGGGCTTTCTCGATCTCCAGACGGGAGAGGTCACACGCATCGGTGATCCTGAAAACCATCTGCCCCAGAACCGCTTCAATGATGGGAAAGTTGATCGCAGCGGCCGCGTCTGGGCAGGCACCATGAACGAGAAAGGCCCTGAGCCCACTGGAAGTCTCTATCGGCTCGATCCAGATGGCTCTATCAACAAAACGGCAACTGGGTTTGTATGCTCCAACGGATTAGGTTGGAGTCCCGACAATCGCACCATGTATTTTACCGATTCCATGGTCCGCACTATCTGGTCCTATGAATTCGATCTGGCGACTGGAGCGCTCGGGGAGCGTCGAGTATTCGCTACATTGGCAGCGACTGACGGCTTTCCGGATGGACTAACCGTCGACAGTGAGGGTTTTGTCTGGTCTGCCGTATGGGACGGTTGGCGCATCCTCCGCTATGCGACCGACGGCACCATCGAGCGCACAATACGCCTGCCAGTGCAGAGACCGAGTAGTTGCATGTTCGGCGGCCTCGACCTGAAAACGTTATATATCACCTCGGCTTGCGTGGAGCTTGGCTGGAATGCGCTGAAGAACGGACCGCTCGCGGGCTCGCTTTTTGCCCTTTCGACGGATGTAGCTGGCCTGCCGGAAGTGCCCTTCGGCGGATGAATGGATGAGGAGACAAAATGAATCGCAGAGATTTAGTGAAGCTTGGCGTCGCGCAGGCGGCTATGGTCGCAGTGCCAGGCGGCGTAGTTGTGCAAACAGCTGCTCAGGCCACTTCTAAAAATGCTGAAAGCGTAACAGTGAGCAATGCTCAATTTCAGTTAACTGTCACGCCGAGTGAGAACCTACAGTGCCGCCTGCTCCATGTTCCTACGGGCAGAGTTTTGGCAGAAGACGTCTATTCCTATTCTTTCGGAACCCCTGTTTTCTCCCGAGTGCAGAAAGAGGGGAACTCCTTGCTGCTTCAAGGCGCCATCCCTAAAACAGGCATGATGATTCAACACCGATTTATGGCAGATCCTGCGAACCCATGGATCGAGGAACAACTGGAACTTAGTAATCACGGGGATATTCCTCTCGATCTTCATGATGTTCGAACAGGATTTGTGCTCCCGGTTCCATTGCAGGGAAAGCAGGTGCCGGCGGCTTGGGTCGGATTTAAGTTCACTGCGGTCCCTTTCAGAAGAGACCCAGCGGGGCATGATGAACAATATGCAGATTTCACTTTAAACCAGGTGCTAAGCGAGCAGTATTTTTGTGAACTATGGTGGGATGAGACTGCTGTCACGTCAGCTTTTGCATCGGAAGCGTGGGCATGGACCGATGGCAAACAAGGGTTTCTGATTACGAAATACAGCCCGGGAGGATTGGAACTTGCCCTCTTAGATCGTGTGGTTATCTCTCCGGGAGAGCCAGGCTTGCGCTGGGGAGGTATCGGCATTTATCGCGGAAATCCTGAACATGGAGCCTGGCTACAACCGGGTGAGTACCATCGCTTTGGGGCTACACGTATCAGTGCATATAAAGGCGACTGGCAGCAGGGCTATTACACTTTCCGCTCAGAGATGGAACAGCGTGGACATGGTTGCCCACCAAGATTCAACGCGCCTATTCATTGGAATGAGATCTACGACAATAAATTATGGTGGTTGCCGGGCGATCAACAGGATGATCCTGCGATGCGCAAGAAGTATTACTCCCTAGACAGCATGAAAGAAGAAGCTGCAAAGGCTAAAGAGATTGGTTGTGAGGCCTTGTACATGGACCCCGGATGGGACACAAACTTTGGATCAAAGATCTGGGACGAAAAGCGACTTGGCCCGTACGATTCCTTCACTACCATGCTGCAGCGGGATTATGGCTTAAAGTCGTCGCTGCATACTCCGCTTTCTGGATGGTGTGATCCCAGTTCCTATCCAACCTCAGCAAATCGCGTGGATCGCTTTGGACGACGGCGCATGTGGATACGGGAAAAAGGGTTTCTCGACTCGCCATTATGCGGATCCTCCGATCAGTACATCAACACTACAGCCGATCGTCTGAAAACCCTGGCGAAGGGCGGCGCGGCCTTTTTCATGTTCGATGGCACCAACTATCACGAAGAATGCTGGGATCCAAATCACGGACACCGCTTGCCAGCACGCCGTGAAGAACACGATCAGGCAAAATGTCGTTTAGCGCGTATGGTCCATGCTGAATACCCGAATGTATTGATCGAAATGCATAATCCAACTCCTCTCTACTATGGACATGGACACTGTCCGGAAGGTCAAGGTGCTTATCAAAATGAGGGCTTCGATAGCATATGGGGCTTCGAATTGATGTGGCAACCTATGCAGGACCTTCTCAGCGGTCATAGTATCGCGCTGTATTACTATAACCTGGCCTACAGCCTACCCATCTATTTGCACATCGATCTTAGAACGGATAATCAAAACGCTTTGGTCTTCTGGTGGAATGCTTCCACCTGCCGGCATCTGGGGATTGGCGGCACTCATCCCGATGCGGCGGTCCGCAAAGCGCAGAAGCAGGGCATGACTAGTTACCGGCGGCTCAAGCCTTATTTTGCCGCGGGAACATTTTATGGAATCGATGAACAGACACATGTTCATACTGACGTGAAGACCAACACCGCAGTAATCAATTGTTTCAATCTGAGCAAGGTAACGGCCGAGAGGGAAATTCGCTTCGTCCCGGCAAAGCTGGGCATGGCCTCTGGCAAAACCTATCAATTTTCCAGTGAAAGCTTTCATCGCTCTGGAGACACGTACGTCGGCAAAGTGAGCATCCCCGCCGAGGGGCACTTGCTCATAGAGGTCACGTAGTGATGCAATCCCCTGACGGGGTAAGGCCTTTTACAGGCCGGAAGGAAAACAGTTTCTTCCGCACCAGCGTGATCCGTCTGGCTTGCTTAATCAAGACGATTTCACCCGCAGGAATCGGGAATGATGGAAGTGAAGAGACTCCGCGTAGCCGCTAGCCTCATCCAAGGAAAAGTATACGCGTGAAAGACGAGCAGCCAACTTCGACTGGTCTCACTCGTAGAGACTTTCTTGCGTCGTCGACGGCAACCCTGGTTGGCTTCAGTAGGCCGCTTCTCTTCCCGGGCGAGCTCCTTATCGGATCAGAACGGCAGCCGCGTCGACCCCCCAGTTATTTGACCGCACGTTGCCGCTGAGCGGGTCGGACTGGTGGATTCAGGCAGCTGGCACAAACAAACCTCAAATACCGGCGCAAGTGCCAGGAAATATCCAGGCCGATCTCGAAAGAGCCCGATTGCTAACTCCTCTTTGGTATGGGACTGGCGACCTCGTTTGGCGGACGTCGCCACGAAGGATGGTGGTATCGCAAGGAGTTTGATTTACCTCAAGAATTACAAAACAGGCGCCTGCGCCTGATCTTCGGTGGCATTGATTTCGAGGCAGAGATCTGGGTCAACGAACATCTTCTTAGCACTTGTGCGGGACAGTTTCGCCGGTTTGAATTCGATGTTACCGACGTCATGAAGACCAGCGAGAAAAATAAACTGGCGGTGAAGATCACGCACATGCCGCAGGAGATTGGTCATTGTCTCGCCGTTTCTGACGGCGCATTGAGCGGTGCGGATAACCCAAATGACTTCATCGCTTGTTACGTTCATACACGCCAGGTATTGCAGGGCCTCAAGAGCGTTACAAATTTCGCTTACGACTGCGCAGGAGTTTCCGCTTGCTAACTCGTGGCCCGAAACAGGACCTGTCTTTCTCGCTAATTTAAGAGAGACCATCACGTGCATCGTAAAACAGTTGCGCAACCATCCCTCTATCGTTGAATGGGTCGGGGGCAATGAGATGCCCTGGCAACAAGGAACTGACCATCCCGCTCTTCATGTCATGGAACAAGTCTGCGCAATCAATGATTCAAGACTCTTCCGAGCCACAGATCCAATGCAGGGTTCTTTACACAGTCCGTGGAATTACGAACCGCGAAGTCACTATCAGCACTACAACGCCATCTTGGAGTCGATCTCGGGTGCCAATCCTGACTTGGGTGTAAATACCATAAATGCCATGCGCTACGGTGAATTTGGCACGCAGAGCCCAGCAAATCTTGAGGTCTTTCTGAGAGACTTCCCACCTGCATCACAATGGCCGCTGGATGATCTCCTTGACCCGGTACTAATTCACAAAAATGTTGTTCAAGCCGCGTTCACTCCTTTGTATTGGCTGATACCCCGTGCAGCACAGGAGCGCCGCCACTACTGGGGTCAGCGCCGCCAGCATTCCCCACCGCAGCCGGTACAGCGCTATGCCAAACATCATATAAATTTGGGGCGTCCAGTTTTTCGTCAATACCTTTTCCCTTACTTGAGAACATCGATACCCATCCACCTGCGGATCGTCTGCTTCTCAACCTGATTCAATATGCCGCTACTTCCGTCCAAGGCGAACAATTGCCTTACCAGCGAATTTTGACGCTCGACTGGCAGAGATCGCTTATAAATAATTTCTGCCGCTCGCGATCAAGCTAGAAAATCCCCACACCCGTCAGCCGAGATATATACCGATGTACGATCGCTCCCGCCGGAGAGGACTATCGTTGCACCTGCAGCCTCGACGTTTGTAATTGAGTCAATCCCAGTCGGGAGCTTGCACAGAAAGATGATGTAGTGCGCTATCTTCTTCCCGCCGGCAGGAATGATACACCGCTGGGGAGTGTCGAATAGGGGGCCGCGACGAACTGTCTCCTCGGAGCCCAGCGGTAGCGGGGTTGTACCAAATTCCATGCCCCGCGCTTGTGTTCTTCCATTCCAGGGAGGGTCGAGCCGCGAGTAATTTTCTTCCCAGATGGTCATGTAGGGGAAATCAGCCCGGCGGAAACAGTAGCCAATCCCCAGACGCTCTTTCCAGTTCACTGCCAGCATATATTCCTGCTTCCGCTGCGGATCAAGCTGCACGCCGGCGATAAAGCCGAAACCTTTTTCGGCAAAGGGCTGACTCAAATCGGCGAATCCCTTCCCATTGGCGAGCGGTGCATGGGGCCAGGCAAACTTCTGAGCGTTCGCGAGCATGGAGCCCCCATCGTAGTCGGCTGGCCAGGTTATTCCGCGGTTTCCGGAAGCGGACAGCGTGCTCTCACCCTCCTTTAATAAGGGCGCACCGAAGGTGACATGTTGCACCCAATCGAAGGTATGCTCCGCCGCGCTTTCATTCGTGACGGTTTCGCGTACGTAGGCCACGCTCTCACCCATACCCAGGCGAATCTCTCGTTCGAAGGCAAGATGTGCCGTTGGAAGCCTTACCTGCCACCTCGCGAGGGCTTCACCAGACGGCGCCGGCGACAATAGGTTCCAGCGTGCATTGGCCGCTTCCCCATGCAAGCTCAGGCCAGCCGCAGCCTGCTCAGCCGAGGGTACGCCGAAGTAATCCAAACACAAGCAATGCCCAGTAAAGCTGACGAAAAACTTGCGTACGTCTGCTGGCCCATAGGCTGCCGGCAGATCTTCCCTTGGGGTCTCTTCCGGATCAAACGTAACCCACGGAGCCTTCCAAAGGGTGTTCAGTGACGCGTAACCGTCATGCTCTAGGAACCGCAACTCGGCCACGTGCCCTCCGCCGGTCAGGGCTACAAGCTCAACAACACCGTTGCTCAGCCGCACGGCCTCGCGGTTATTCCAGCGGACAGATAGAGCACCGACATCAGTAGCCGACTCTCGCGAAGTTGATCCCATAGCCCATCCCCCATTAGCCGATCGACGGAGACACAAACACAGTTACCTGAAGAATTCATCTTCCAGTCATCATGCGGTTCAGGCCGTGCAGCGAATTCGATTATTCGTAACGCTCTGCATAGCCGCGGTAAAGCGCTCCACTCGAAGGAGAGCAGCTTGTTCTACCTCTCTTGATCGAATTATAATATTGGCATCACAGGTTAACACGGGGACACCTTGCTAAGTCTAATATTAGGAGGAGCACTCTCTGAGACGCGTTGTCCGGCGATGATGAAGACAATTCAGCCCGCAAAACGATACTCTGTTCTCGAAGCATCTTAACCAGGCAAGCTTAGAACGACATAATAAAATATGTCTGCGGTTGGACCACTGTTCGGAGGAAGTCTTCAAATGTGCCCTGATGGGACGCGTGATTTGATCCTCGAGCCAAGCCCCATACGGCGCTCAAAGCTCCACGAGTTGGTTTCGCAAAAGCTCGAAGAAATGATCCGGTCGGGCGAACTGAAACCTGGCGACAGACTGCCATCGGAGCGCGACATCATGGCCGCGTATGGCATCGGCCGGCCAGCTGTACGCGAAGCATTCCTTTCCCTGCAGAGCAAGGGTTTCATCACGACGGAATCGGGACGGCGAGCGCGGGTTACGGTACCCAGCGTCGACAATATCTTTACTACCCTCGATAGCGTCGTCGGCATGATGATCAGTAAGCGGGAAAGTCTCAAAAATCTATTCGATGCGCGCAGATTCGTTGAGGCAGCCATGGCCAGACAAGCCGCCGCAGTGATCGACAAAGTTCATCTCGCCGAGCTACGAAAGGCATTGGAAGACAATCGCCAGGCGATTGGCAATCGCACTCGCTTCATGGAGACGGATATCGAGTTCCATCGCATTCTTTTTCGCGTTTGTGATAATCCGGTCTTCGATGCGGTGCATACCGCCGTCGTGAACTGGCTGATGGAGCGCTGGCGCAAGATCGAGCGCACCGACACAACGGAAAAACTTGCCTACCAGGGTCACGTGCAAATATCCAACGCCGTTGGCAAAGGCGACCCAGATGCGGCTGAAAAAGCCATGAACAAGCACCTATCTTCTTCGTGGTCTGTATGGGCCAAGCAGCTGGAACAGCGCTGAGGTTTTCGACATAGACGTCACACAAACGTGTTGAAGATGTCGTGATGCGGCCGCAGTAATCCGTCCTCCTCGATGAAAGCCATGTAGCCGGCGCCGGTCACGGGCCCGTATTTTGGGCGGTGATAGTCGGCCACTAGGCTATGGTGCAGGACGTGGACTAGAAATCCAAGGTTTCTGTCTCGTAGTTGACCCAATTCCATGGCTACGATTCTTGCCCTCTCGGCATCGTCGAGCGATCCCCAACAAGATTCGGTTGCCAGGACCGGCTTGCCCACCTTTTCTCCGTACGCGATGGCAGCATCAAGAAATTCTTGATTGCCATAAGGATGAATGGTCAGGACATCGCTTACCGGATCGAGCAGTCTTAAATTGTCTACGCTGGGCGCCATTCCCACACTCAAGGAAGCCCGACTTTCAGTTCTTTGCATTTGTGGTAAAGGGATGTAAGCCACTCCGAGAGCGCGGGCGTAACTCCGCTGTTGAAGGGTTCGTTGCATTCAGTACTCGATCATTCGTTAGCGATGCCGCCAAAATCGGGCACGCTATGCCAGTTGTTGATAGAACCAGAATCACCTTCAAGTGGTAACTATCTGCTATTTGCAACGCAGTCTGGAAATTCGCGGCGACAGTCTTCTGCACCGCCGCATCTGCACCAGCATATGCATCGAAGGAGAGCCAAAGACGGATGGTATTGATACCCGAGAAATATTTCCTTCCCTGACCCAGTTCCCTCCTGCTTGAATTGCCGCAAGATGGCAAACTCATTGGAACTCCAACTCGGTTGGTAATTGAACCCGCGAATATGTCTATAAGGATTGCTCGTTGTGCTCGCGCTGATGCGTTGGCTGAGCCCCTGGTGTCGAGGGAAACGCAGCAGCCACAGCTAATCCCACCCCGGCACATAACAATTTGCGCCGAGAAACGGGCTTCGCATTATCAGTTGGTGTTAGAATTAGCGGCCCAGGAGCAGAAAGACGAACCGATATTGCCGCCCCGTCTTTGCCGTTTTCCTTTTTAGAATTCTATTCGGAAGGTCGCCTGACCCTGTCGATTGCTGATTTGCGACGATAAGTTGGTGACTTGACCGAATGTCGTATCGTTGACAGTCGCGTCCGGACCTTGCAGCTGCGTTCGATTGAAGGCGTTGAAGTAGTCCACGCGCAGGCTGGCCGAAAATCCTTCGGTGATTGGGAAGCGCTTGACTGCGCTAAAGGATTCTATCCTAAGAGGAGGCGAACGTAGAGCGCCATAAGTCTGATAGGTGTTGCCCAGCGCGAATGGATTGGTGAGTGCAAATGCATTTGTTGAAAACTGTGTCGGGGCGGCCGAAGAGTGTCCGGTTAGATAGTTCTTGGTGCGGCTATAGCTGAAAGTTTGTATCTTGACTCCACTTACGAGGTTCGGCCGGTCAAACCCGTTATTGACTGGGTTGAATGTTTCGGTCGGACCAAAGGGCATACCGCCCTCATAGTCCAGAATCGTACTGACCTGCCACCCACCAGCGAGCCGATTGACGACATTGTCCTTGTTCAGGAACTTCTTACCTGGGCCGATGGGCAGTTCGTAGGTAGCCACATATTTGTTCGCGTAGGTCTGATCTAAAATCGAGGGTGACCACTCAAGCTTTTGATTGAATTTGTTCAACGGTTTGGCTGCGAATGCTGCGAAACCCGAGTTCACATTCGCCAGGTTTCTCGATAGGGTAAAGGCTACCAGGAAGCTAAGACCGTTGGAGAAGCGCTTCTCTGCCTGTAGCTGCATTGCGTTATAGAAAGCACTTCCTTTGTAGTCGAAATTGTTCTGCAACCCGGCATACTGCGGATAAGGCAAGAGCGCTTGTGAGACAGTAGCCGAAGACCCGAAATCCGACGTGAAGTTAGTATAGGGAACCTTGATCCCAGCGGCGACGGCCTGAGGTGAAGTAACCAGCGAACCTAACAGGCCGCCATAGGATAGATAGCCTGGATCTAACTGGTCGTAGGGATTCAACTGAGAAGGAAGGTGAACATCCCGGTTACCGACATAGGCGGCCGTAAGAAACATATTCCAGCCAATATTCCTCTCGACGCTTACATTCCACGCTTCGTTATATGGCCACAAACCTGATGTCTTGACATCGAAGCCATAAAGAACCGATCCGTTGCCCACAGAAGGACTGAAGGGAACCGGATTTGTGGGCGGAAGACTGTTCGCGTCCCAGCTCCCAAAGGCTGGACTAGCGGTACCGTTTGAGTTGCGGAAGAAAGTGCCGTTCAGAATGATGTCGTAGTCCTGGCCGACGCGGTTGTCTCCCGGGGCGTAGGCGCCTCCGTTTAGGATAGACAGAAAGAATCCACTTCGGAGCATTGTTTTGTCATTGATTCTGTAGGAAAAACCAACTCTGGGCCCAAAGGCCGGCCAGTGGATGTCCGCACGTCGTACGCCAGCGCAACCTGTGCACGTGCCGAGCTTCGATGCCGCGCCATGCAGGCCGTCAGCCCCAGGGTTGGCAATGTTGGGATCGAAGTACGTAATACGGTTATCGATGTCCTCGGTCAGCGGGACTAGGATATCCCAGCGAAGGCCGAGGTTAACCGTCAGGCGGTCATTCATCTTGATGTCGTCTTCGATATAGGGCGACCAGCTATAGCTACGCATGGCAAGCGCGTTGTTGGATTGCCGGCTGGCTGCATCTGCTTGCCCCAAGAGGAAGCTCGCGAACGAACTGCCGTACGTGCCGAAATTAGGATCGTTTACATTGGGAACAGACGTGGTCCGCTGGCTGAAGTTGAAAGTACCGCCGCATGCCACCAAGCACTCATTGTCATCCATGATGACCTTGCGGTATTCAAGACCGATATTGAAGCTATTCCGGCCTTTAGTCCACAAATAGTTATTCACTACCGAGATACCCAGCTTGCGGTTGACCAAGTTGATCAAGCCCTGTCCCCAGGTCGACGGGGCGTTCTGCCCGTCGAAGAGGACGTTCGGAAAAATCACACTGTCGGCGACAGCGGGAAAGCTGACATTCTGCAGGGCGTTGTGTTGCGAGTTGATCGCTCCAATGACAGAAACTCCCCACGTCATAACCAGGTTGGGATTGAAGGTCTTGACATAGTTCAGCAGCCAGCCCGATCCGAGGCTCGGCTCAATATTCAGACTGGAGATCGGACTGGTCGCGGGAGCCACATTTGCCGAAGAGAGAGTTGCGGAATCCAGAGGAGCGCGCCATTGGGAAAAGCGGATCGTCTGGGAATCGGTCAGCCTGTGATCGATAGTGTATCCCCACAAATTCTGCTTAATACTTAGCGACGGAATTTGTGGACCGATATTCGATAGATTACCGCTATTGAGACCCGATCGATTGGGATCAGGAATATCCTGCAGAATCGATGCAGACAAGGGACTGAAGCGAGATTGCGGGATGATATTTCCCGGAAACGGCTGCCCGGTCAGCGGATCGTAAATAGGAATCACTGTCCCCGTAGCATCCACAAAATGGCTAAAATCGCCTTGCTTCATCGCGGCGGTCGGAACTGTTCCCACTTGCTTCTGGGCAAGATTCTCGCGGTACCAATCGTCTGTAAACAGAAAGAAGGTCCTGTTCAATCCCTTGTAGATTTTAGGTATCCAAACTGGTCCGCTAACGGTGAATCCATAATTATTCTGCTGGTTGACCGGCGCCCTGGGGTTCCCATCAGGGCTGAATGCAGTAGGGAAAAACCCGGCGGAGTCAAAGAGTTGGTTACGAAGGATGTCATAGGCATCTCCATGGAGCCGATTGGTACCGGAGGCGGTTTGATAGGTAACGGCGCCTTTTGCCAGCCCATACTGCGCGGAGAATGCCGAGCTGACCACGCGAAACTCATTGATCATTTCAAATGGCGGGTTGAGTAGAGTCTGGAAGCCGGGAGTCTCGGCCTGAACCGCAGGAATTCCATTGAACTCCACTTCACTTTCGAAATTGACTCCACCATTGATGGTTTTATTAAACGAGTTTCCCTGCACACCGGGTGCGAGGAAGACAAAGGCATCGATTTGACGGGCGCCTCCGTTAATTTCAATCGGCAGCTGGCTGACCAGCGCGGGTTCAAGAGTCGTGCCTAACTCGGGCGCGGCGGTGCTAATGGAAAGTGCCTGCGCTTCCACATTCACCGTCTCAGTAGTCTCACCTGGTGTCATATGCAGCTCGACTGGTGTCATCTTGCCGACTTCAACCAGGACATCCATCTGCACTTGCTTCTTGAAGCCACCTGCCGAAGCGGTGACCGTATAGTGCCCGGGATTTAATCCGGTGATGATGAAGTCTCCACTCGAATTGGCTGTTGTACTGCTGGCAAAGCCGGTCGAAGGGTTTTCAACCGAAACCGTTGCGCCGGGAAGTGTGGCCCCTGTAGCGTCGTCAACTGTTCCGTTGATACCGGATGCGACCTGGGCGTTAACCCGAAGGCTCATCAACTCAGCGGCTACGCAAAACGCGAGGAGCACTAACAAAAAAACTGACTGCTGCCGGCAACGCATAAAGAAACTCGACCCCCGCATCGCACAATCCCTCCAAACAAAAATAGATCTGCGCCTCGATACACTGTTTGCCCTTGTCTCTCTTCCCACCCCAGGTTTCTGCGTGCAACCCGGTAGCGACGCAAACATCCATTGATTTCGCGGACCAATAGTGTCACATAGGCTTTTGTGGTGTCAACCTGTTATGCCAAAAATAACGCTCCTTTTTTTACTGTTTAACCAGTTCCCCTCTTTCGCGAGCGGCTCACCAGGGCTATAGATACTCAAGCCGCGCCACACCCAAGCCGACCGCAATTTGGTCGAGGTCTATCTTGAGTTGGTCGGCAACAGGAATTCCATATAACTGCCGGTCCTCCTCAACTGCCCATTCACGGTCTCCGGGAGCCATGACCATCATGTCCTTCCGTCCAGTCATCGTTCTAAGATCGCCAAGATATGCATTCATCGCATGGTTGTAGGCCTCAGAAGAAACAAAGCGGCCGGGATCGATGACGATGAAAAAGTGACCCAAACGTCGAGGTGTGGCAAAATCCGGGCCGGCCATGCCAAGCAAGCGACTGCAATGAGGCATTCCGGTCATGACTGCACTGAGCACTTCGACCATGCTTGCCAGAGCAGCGCCTTTGTAACCGTAGTTGATCCCACCTAGAGGCAAAAGAGCGGCGGAATGGGCTGGAACCTGGGTGGGCGCTCCATCGGTATCGACCGCCACATCCGGCGGAAGCGATAGCCCTTCATTCATCAGATCCTGCACACGGTTCCAGGGAATGACGCTGGTCGCCATGTCCATCAGAAAGGGCCGCGCTCCCACAACTGGAGCGGCAAAAGCCAGTGGGTTGGTTCCATGGAACGGCTTGACTCCGTCGTGGGGAAGGACGAATGAATCTGAATTACACACCCCAAGCGCCACATATCCCCGCTGAGCCGACTGGAGGACATAGCATCCAGCTGATCCGAAGTGTGAAGAGTTGATCACGGAAACCGCAGCGATACCGGATTCCTGCGCTAGCGTGACAGCGTGATTTATGGCAAAGTAACTGGCGTGATGGCCGAAGCCGTTATCGGCGTCGACGATACCCGTACCTCGCTCCGTCCGGGTAAACGCGAGTTGAGGCCTAGGATTGATTCGACCCGTTTGAACCACCTTGGCATAGTGCACCAACAAGCGGATTCCGTGACTGTCCACACCGCGTAAAGACGTCTCGGTGAGCGCCTCAGCGACCGAGCGCGCTGCAGCGGGATCGGTTCCAGCGGCAACCAGCACCGCAGTGGCAAATTTATCGATTCGATCCGCGGTTGCCCGTTTTGGCCGCGTACCTGCGCCTTCCCCGCAATTGGCCGCCTCGAAGCTCATGTTCCTCCTTGTACGATTATTTGGCACATTAGATTAACTGGCATCATAGGTTAACACGATAAAAGCCTAATACAAACACTGGCATTGGTCAAAGCGGTCGCTAGGAAAGACCTGGGGAGACGGAGGCGCCAACGCGTACCTGAGTTACTGTGAGGTTATGTCGACATAGGGCAGGTCGCTCGCCATCCGGGTACCGTTGACGATGGGCCCCCTGAGTTCCCTCCGAATTGCCAAGCTAAATTCGATCAGGCTGCGGAAAGATGCTGGTTCATCGCCTGTTGTGCGGCACCCGGATCCCGTTGGTCAACGGCATCGTAGGCTTTGCATGGCCTTGAAATGCGAGCCGCTCAGTGATCTCGTCGCGTCGGTCTCTCCCCAACACTCATTGCTTCCAAGGCACCTTCAATTTGGCCAGGTCGGCATCGTTTATAGTCCTGGCGATCTGCCTCGCCATCGCCACTTCGACCAGTCTGCGGGCATTAAAGAGCGTCTTGCGGCTCTCTTTGTCTCCGGCAGGAATGTCCGGTGAGACGAACACGCTCCCGCCTGCGGGCATTGAAATGTATCTGCGATTCATGCCATTTCCTCATTCTGACCCTCTCAATGATGCTCTGCACCGGTGGTTAAAGAACTGAAAAGCCGAGCGTTTTCCCTGACGTAGCTCAAAGCTCCGGATGGCGATTCGAGGTTGGTCGTTTGTCCGGAGGGAGGCGGCTTAGCCCCGGTCCAGGCCCAGTATTCCTGCGTGGGGTCGGTACTATTCGCGAAGTCGGTGATGAATTTCACCGCGAGTGACGGCTTTGTTTTTGCCAATGTGTAGGCGATCCATCCATTGGCAACCGACCAGGCGCCGTTGTCATATTGACCTGGACCAAAGGAACAAGCCCCGCCGTTGATGTAATAGCACTGGGCCCAGTCCGTCGAGCTTTCTCGCATGTAGCCTTTCATCGTCAGTTTGTCGTAGTTGATGACCAGGTAGGTGCTGATCGCTATTATTTGTGTAGCGTTCGCTGCGCCAACGAAGACCGCATAGGCTGAACCCTCGATATCAATCTGCTTATTTTGGCCCGTAGCTGCATAGAACATGCCTGTGCCGGAATCCCAAAGTTCGGAAAGACTAGCGCGAATCCTGCCGGCGTGCGCGGCGAACAATGCGGCATCTTGGGCGTCTCCGACGGCTTTATAGAGAAGAACCATGTCAATCGAAGCCTGATAGTACAACACCGAGCCCATGAGATCGTCGCCCGTCTTTCGGACCATATCTTGGAAGCCCCACGGAACCCATTGGTCGCCGGCCAGTACCTGGACGAGACCATTCCCCTCATTCATAGGAACGGCAAGGAGGGCAGTCTTCATTGCAGCAGCGTCTTTTAAGAACGCCGACTTGTTTCCTGTTTTCTGGTAGTACAGGTACTCCATCTGCGGCACATAGAAAGCGCCATCTCCAGTGGCATGGTGGTGCAGCAGATCCCACGCCGAATAGTAGACCTCAGCAGCTCCTGTCTTCTTCAGGCAAATCGGAAATTCGCCGGCGGCATTTTTCGCGGCGATAAACTTCTCAGCAATATTCAGGATTTGTGCGGGAGTAAAGTAGCTGGGATAGTTCACCATAGTTATTCCTGTATCCGCCGCAAACGAGTAATCGTACAGTCCAGGAGAAGCCGTCCAACCGTCTGTTGAATCGGCAAAAAGAAAGTGGTTTGCCTTCAGGTTGTCATTCGCCACTTTCGTGAGGCGGTCCTGAACGAAGGAGGACGGAGCCCGTCGAGTATCTGCGTTCGGACTGGGAGGCTCTGCGGCATAGATCATCAGAATGATCATCCCCCCCAATAGGATTCCCAGAATAGACTTGAACTCCGTCATTTGATTCTCACTCTGAGCACGCGTAACCGTCTCTTGTAGAAATTGGCTCGCAAGGGTGTCAAGCAAGTTCAATATTGTGAACGAAAGCTACACCCCGCAATTGTGGCAGATAGGTTTCAAATGGAGTCGCGGCTTTGTCCAGTAGCATAGGACGCGCTACAGGTGCCTCCGCACTTTTTTCGGCGTTTGCAAATTGATCCAGTTGACGAACCATGGCACCGCCAAACTGATTATCAAATCATGATTGACTATTGGTTTGGCGTCTCCACCGATGAATGAGTCGCGTTGAGAGCTGCACAGCGATCGAACTCTTGTTTTGCCTGCTCTTTCAATCCCTGTTCGCGATAGTTCATGGCCAGTTCAAAGCGCACACTTGAACTGTTCGGCGCGAGTTGCACAGCCTCTTCAAACTCTACCTGGGCACTCTTCAGCTGTTTCAGCTCGGCGTAGGCACGTCCCAACGCCTCGTGACACTTGGGATTTCGAGGAGCCATCTCTGCCGCCTTCAGCAAGTAAAATAGACCTGTGTCTGCTTTTCCCTCTTGCGTAAGCAGACTCCCGAGATTAAGAAACGGTTGCGCATTTTTCTCGTTCGCTCCCTCTTGCCAGCTGATCGCGAGTTGAAATGCTTTGGCGGCTTCTTCGGGACGATTCAAACCTTGCTCTGAAAGGCCAATGTTATCTTCGGCTTTCACGTTGCGTGGTTCTAGTTTTAAACAAAAATTAAAGGCGTCGATGGCCTCGGCAAAGCGATTCTCATTATATTTGGCACGGCCGAGGTAATACCAACCCAGAGCATTTGACGGCTCCCAGGAAAGTGACGTGGTCAACCAACGGTCGGCGTCGACGAAGTCACCTAGAAGCACATAGTCCAGGGCGACGATCTCCAACTCCAGCGCGGTCGGCTTTCGATCTTGCGCCGCGAGCGTGTACTCACTCAGGGATTCTTTCGCGCGAAGTTCGCGGTAGAGAATGTAGCCCAAGAGGTAATGTGCATCTGCCGAAGATGGGTGCTGCCTGAGAAATTCTCGAATCGTAGCATCTCCGCTGGCAAACGATCCGTCTTCCGCGGCCTGGTGAGCACGCAGTAGCAGCGGATCCTGCGTCTCCGACGATAAGGGTGGCACCACTTGCTGCGGCCGCTCGGGAGCTAAGGAAACCGTTGGAGTTTGCTTCGACTGACCTTGGGCCGGCACAATCGATACGCTCAACAAAATCTGAGTGGAAATACACAGCGATACGTAAGCACGCCTTATCCATCGACTTTTACCACATCGACACCACACCAAAAATCAACCTCAGAAAGAATATAGTAGCGGCGACTCACAAATATTGTCGCGTTTTGTAAGCAGCGATGCACAAGTATTCTTTGCGTTTCATGCCGCTTCTTCGCTTACACCATTTGTGGAAAACGTTTTAGTGGCCCGCTCTGCTAAGGATCGTGATGGCGATCATTAAACAGACAACACCTGCCGTCATGGAAACTTTCGCCGTCTTGCCCGAGTTCTTCCATTCTCCAAATAGCGAACCCCACCCCGCACTGGCGATCACTGCTCCGGACATAAACACCGGCCATCCAACCACCAGGCCAAGCGCGCCGATTTTTATCACCCCGTTGCCATAGACCACAATGCTCCCCAGCCAAAGCAAGCCCATTATCACTACCAGCGGCCAATAGCCGGCCGTTCCGCCTGCGCGAAAGAGGCCGAAGGTACGATTTCGGACTAGGAGGCTGAGCGTATATACCACTCCCGGAATACCGCCTGCCAGAAGAACCGGAAGCCACACAGCAATGCTTGCCGCGGATGTTGAAGGATGTTGTTGTGCGACCACGGCAGTAATGGTGGCACCCGCCGCAAGCGCCAAATTGAGAGCGGCGGTGAGCGTACCACCTATCCCGGCATACAAAAATCCTCGCATCGAGTGGCCCGCCATCATGGTTCCCGTTCCTTGATGCTGCTCACGCGCTCGCCCGGCGAATCCGCACACGCCTACACCGATTAACACCATGAGAACGCCCAACGCAACTAGTACACTTGTCGATGCCTGCATCGATGTGCCAGCGTAGAGAATGGGCAAAAGCGTGCCCATGGCTGCCGCACATCCCAGGCCGACTGCTGCTCCTACGGCAACCCCGACCAACGGAAAAGACATGCCCAGCAGCAGAACTCCTGCGCCCCATAACAAGCCCATCAGACCCATGCGCAAAAGAGATGCTAACGGTGTTTGTTGCAAGGCATCGATCGGGTGAGGCACGGCAGCCCACGTCATCGCGACAGGAATAGCCCACAGACTCAACACCGTCCACAATAGCCAGATGTTTTCCCATTTCCAGCGGGACATAAACCGCATGGGAATGGCATAGGCGCCGTTCATGACCGCCGCGAGCAGAACCAGCAAAAAACCTGTGACGATGCCGATTTCCGTAAGACTTAGATTCAAGCTCGATCGTCCTTCTTATTCCGGTGAACCAGCAATCGGCACGAGAAGGCCGCCATCGACGACAACGATAGAACCCGTCATGAAGCTGGCCCTGTCACTGGCCAGAAACGCGATCACTTCTCCTATTTCCGATGGTTGCGCAATACGCCCTAAAGGGTGCATTTTGTCTAGAATACTTTTCAGTTTGCCCGGATTCGTGTCGAGTTCAATGATGCTTTGGATCATGGGCGTGTTGACGGTGCCGGGGCAGACACAGTTCACGCGAACGTTGCGCGACGCCATGTCGACTGCCATCGATCGCGTCAGGCCAATCATGGCGTGTTTGCTGGTGGAATAGGCGACGACGTTCTTCTGAGACGCCAACCCCTGCACACTGGAGATATTGACAATCGAGCCCTTGCCGCGCTTCAACATCTCCGGGATAGCGTACTTCGACATCAACCAGTGCCCTTTCAGGTTGACGTTCATGGTTTTGTCCCAGACCTCTTCCGTGGTGGTCACCGGATCGCCGAAGGTCTGAATACCAGCGTTGTTTACTAGAACATCGATACCGCCAAAACGATCGACCGTGGCCAGGATTGCTTTCTCAACGTCAGCCACATTGGAAATATCGGCAGCCACGGAATCGACGCCTTTGGATAGGGTAGTTAAACTTTTGACTGCAGCGGACGCCGCATCTCTGCTCCAATCCACAATCATTATCTCCGCACCCTGGCGAAGCATGCACTCCGCGCTGGCGAGACCAATGCCCTTGGCCCCGCCGGTCACGATCGCTACTTTATTGCTGAGATCCATTCTCTTGACCCTCGATATTTCTAAGTGACTTCGACGAGTGTATGCCCTAATGCGGGAATGTTCACTTTGCCCACGTAGGCATCGCCGGATAGGCTGAATGCGGCGCCGACAAATTGATAATTCTTACTCGATGTAAGACCCAGCTTTGCCGGTTCAAATCGAATCTCCTTTTCGATTGCATGGTTATCCAAGTTGAAGCAGTTCATAACTGCTGTCTTTCCCTGCCGATCTGCATGCACGTGCGTCTGCTCATCAATTCCATAAAAGCCACCCACTGCAAAATAGGGCTTCAGACGCCGGTAGTTGGCCATGCCTTCTTTCTGTGCCTGGCGAACCGCGGGATCAGGGTGGGTGCCGCCAATGCCCAGGTGCCGATTGGTGGAGGCATTCCACCAGAACACAACAGCATTCTGATTGTCGCTCCTGAGATCGATGTGAATATATAGCGGCAAGCTATAGGCGAGATTGTAGTAATAGAGGGCAATGCTGCGGCCGCTCGTGAGATCTTTCATCGGCTTCCACATCAATTCAAAGGCCCATACCGTATCGAAGCCCAGTGCCTGGCATACCTCCTCACCTTCAGGACACTTTCCGTAACCGTAGTAAATCGGGCAGCCGCGCATCGGTGCCCCGCCGAGGGCCGGATCGTGCATCTCGATCAAGACTTCGGGAAACTCCGCGTGGACCATCCGCGCCAGGCGGCATGTGGCCTGGCAATGCTCTTCCAGTCTCGACGGCACCCGATGCCCGTGATTGGGGTCCCAGCATTCCTCGTGGTACATCGTTCCATCAAACATGAAGAAGGCGGCGCCGCCTTGGCAAAGAGCTCTAAGGCGTTCGAGCGTGACCTTGAGGTATTGTTGCGATGCTCCACAGAGCACTGGATCCTGAAACCCGCTGGAGCGATCCCACACGGCTCGCTCCCCAAAACGGTCGAGTCGGTGAGCATCCTGCGGATATGAGCTCGGGTCGCACCAGCCGGACAAAGGGGTATGGAGGGAAGACTTCAATCCGTAGTCTGTCTTTAGCATCGTTGTGAATGCCTTGTATGAACCTAGCCTCTCCTCATCCCAGACCTTCGAAGCAAAGCTCGTGTCCCAGCCCGGATCCTGGTAGAGAGCTTCGCAGCCGATAGCTTTCGCCTTAGCGGCTTCCTCCTTCATGCTTGCCAGGGTGTAATACTTTGTTCTCAACACGGGATTATTCTGCTCGTCGCCGGGAAGCCACCATAGCTTGTTGTCATAGAGCTCGTTCCAATGAACCGGCGGGTTGAATCCGTCGGAAACTCCCTGTCCGCGTTTTTCCATCTCACCACGAAAGGTATAGTAGCCCTGCATCCAATCGCCGGAAAAGGCCGTGACGCGCGTAACCCCGAATTTATGTGACTCACCCGGCTTGAGCCACGCTCCGTGCTCAGGATTGCCTCGGTAAATGCCGATGCCGCCCCAGCGGAACCCCACTTTGTTTTGCGGCAGAGCCACCCGGTCCAGCACGGCAAACTCCAAACCACCTGGACTGAATTTCGAGACGAGAACGCCCTGCTTGCCATCCGTCCATGCCCATCCTTCAGCAGCAAAGCCAGGCGTCACGCTAGTATTCATCGTCCAGAGTTCGGAGGAATATGGTCCAGTAAGAATCTGATCCAGAGAAAAGTCTGCATACTGCAGCCGGTGGCCATTGGGTTCCCGCCGGAACGGAATGGCAA
>Ga0206951_1020_pt1 | contig 47576 bp, 47 predicted proteins | sample Alteio_BWOrgHeat_38_FD_152974 | JGI IMG/M metagenome (GOLD analysis project Ga0206951, IMG submission 152974) | Enriched cells from forest soil in Barre Woods Harvard Forest LTER site, Petersham, Massachusetts, United States -... | ecosystem: Environmental > Terrestrial > Soil > Temperate forest >... | reverse complement strand
TCGCTACTGAATGTACATGGCAGAGCTGTTGCACGTATGGGTTGTAGGCATCGGTGCCGGTAGCTCGCAGTATGAGGAAGTCACCACCGCCGGAGTGCTGGCAGAGCCAGAGAAAAGCTGGATCGAGATCCTTGCCGCCTCCGATGAGCGCGAAGCCCGGCTGCGTTTTTGTAACTGTATCGGTGACATTCCCTACGCGGAAATAACGATATGGCGCGGGCGATTGCGCAAGACAGGACGAGAGTGCAAGCATGCCGCAGATGAGCCTGCAGGCATGTTTCAGGCAAGATGCAAGAGACACGCAACCCCCAGGATTTTTCTAGTTACTATCGCCGCCGATCATGTTGAGGTCGCGCTGGTGCACACTGGCCTGCACCTCGGGCACGACACCGTCATTGAGGAGAACTTCCGTCGGCTTACCCTGGATCAGCATACGATGCGTGATCTTGGAACGCGCAGGAATTTGTACGCGTAGGGTTTGCTGAGTGGTCGGGCCGGAGCGCACGGTGAGAGGAACTTCCGCGGTGGCGTAGCCATTGTTTACCAGGTCTATGGCCACGAGATACTGTCCGCTCTGCGCTGAAGCTGATGGAAAAACGCCTGCGATAGAAAGATCGGGCAGGCCTTTATCGTGATAGACCCAATCGTCGAAAAACCATTTCAGATCTTTACCGCTCGACTGCTCGAGTACATGTTCGAAGTAGTCCGGCGAGGTATCCTGCGCCGGGTCATAGGCACGCAATGCAGCAGAGAGCGGCTTGTCGCCCGCGAGATCACGGAGCATCCATAAGATATAGGTCGCCTTGCTGCGATAGTAGACAGCATCGGAAGCTGCGATGAGCGGCTGGCCGCTGCTCTCGCCAGGACTGGCAGGCTCGCCCACCGCGAGCGCTCCGCGCGTGGCTTCAAGATGTTCGAGCGCGGCGTCGCGGCCCTTGGTCTGCTCAATCCATAGCGTGCCGATGAAGTTCGCGACGCCTTCATTCAGCCATTCGCGCGGTGACTGGAACCAGGCATGAGCCATGCTGTGGCTAAGAGCGACGGCTAGCTCCTGCGGCTCCCGCGCCTCAAACCCGGTCGCAGTCATTGCTCCCTGCTCGAATGCGGCGTCGTGCCTGTCTGGCAGATCGAAGAGGGTAAGCGGCTGCTTCGGCCTGGTGCCCAGCCATTGCTCAATCAGCGGCTGCACCATGGTGGCTGCGGTGAGGTAGCCCTGAACATTTGGCTCGTCGTAATCGGCGGCAAGGATATGAAGGCCGTTCGCATCATGTGCGATGCGGGGCGCGAGAAAAATGCTGAGAGTCCCGAATCCTAAGCGGGTAGCGGGCAGGGAAAATTTGACGATACCGGGAAAGGATGCCGTAGGCGTGACGGATGGCGCTGGTACGGAAATATTATGCCCATTGATGACGGCGGCGTTCGGGGCTGTTCCTGTGTATTCAGCGATGATGCGCGTCGAAACCAGAGCATTCTGTTGCCGCAGCTTCTGGCGGCCGATTTCCGTGAAGAGCTTCGCGCCGTCGCCAAGAGCATAGGGCACGGACGAGACCGGGTACCAGACCACATCGCCGAAGCCGCGCAGCCCGGTGAAGTCTTCCGATATCTGATCCCAGTCGGATTGCTGGGCCATGTCGGCGGGCGCGCCGATCTGCTCCAGACGTTTTGTGGACGGTGGAATCTGCCCGCTATAGACGATAGCGATGGTCGTTTCGGCCTTAGGAGCCAGCGGCTGAGACAGAGTGACCATGGCTTCTTGCATCTGCCCGGTGTGGTCGGCGTCGCTGTTGATGATCTGCTGCGTAAAGGGCAGCTTTTTGCCTTCAAAGCTGATGGTCTCGAAGGTCAGAGTTGACGAGAGCTGAAGAGGCAGGCGCGAGAGCGGTTGCGCGCCATCGTTGCGGACGGTGACCTGAGCCCGCACGGCCAGGGTCTGGTCTTTGAGCATCAGGTGTACGTCGAGATCGTAGCCGGTAAAGGTTGGTGCAATCCGTTCCTCGTCCGTAACGTTCACGGCGGAGGCCTGGGGCTGTTTAGCGCTGGCTTCCTGCTGTGCGTCGCTGGAGGAGCGGGAAAACAGCACCTTGCCGCGAGACGGCGGCAGCTGTTCCTGTGGCTGGAGAGTTTGTGGGATGGTCTGCGCGAAAGCTACAGCACTGCATACAACTGCCGCCAGAAGCGACCTTACTACTGTCATGAACCTAAACCTTTTTGCACTTTCTTTTTTGCCGGTGCAGCCGCTTTGGGCTGTTCCTGTGCGGCGCGTCTTTGCCTTGCTGCTTCATAAAGAACCACGGCACCGGCGACCGAGACGTTCAGCGATGCCACTTTGCCTGCCATGGGAATACTGAGCAGGTGGTCACAGTGCTTTCGCACTAGATCATGCAGGCCCGCGCCTTCGCGTCCCAGCACCAATACACAATTAGACGTGAAATCGAACTCGTCGTAAGACATCGTTCCGCGCTCATCGAGCCCAACGCACCACAGATTCCGCTCCTTGAGCTGTTCGAGGGCGCGGCTGAGGTTTACAACCCGGGCGATGGGCACGTGCTCGGCTGCTCCGGCGGAGGCTTTGATGGCCACCGGGCTGATGGGCGCCGAGCGGCGTTCCGTGAGGATGACGCCATCGGCTCCTGCCCCGTCGGCGGTGCGCAGTAGCGCGCCAAGATTCTGGGGGTCTTCGACGCCGTCGAGTGCCAGCAACAGACGAGGCTCGGGACCGTCGAGCAGGTCTTCCAGCTCCAGCAACGCCTTGGCGCGCACAACGGCTACGACGCCCTGGTGACCCGGGGTTTTCGCCAGCTTTGTCAAATGTTCGCGCGGCTCAAAGCGCAGGCGGACCGCTGTCTCGCGGCAGAGATCGATGACGCGTTGCAGGCGCTGATCGTGGCGCTCCCGGGCGACGCAGACATGGTCGAACTGGCGGTTTCCGGCGCGCAGGGCCTCTTCGACCGAGTGCAGACCATAAAGAACTTCCATCCTATCCAGTGTATCGCTTGCTGCCGGGATGATATCTGCTGGATAATAGGAGTGTTAGCGGATCGCTCCTTCCATTGCGCCATGTGGCATTCTGTCCGCTCCCAGGATTTTGCGATGAGTCCCATAGAAAAAGTGCAGAATTTTCTCTCGAAGAGAGTCTTTGGCGAAGCAAGTCCCGTCTCTGCTCATAGGATGAGCACCGCATCGCTTACATTGACAGGGCAGGCGCATCAGGAAAATGTTCTGATTGCGGAAGGTTTGAAGCGCCATGATGCCGGCCTGCTGGACGAGCTGATCGTGCAGTATCAGCATCGCCTGCTGCGGTATCTGCTCTACCTGACGGGCAACCGCGAAATGGCCGAAGACCTTTTTCAGGAAACGTGGATGCGGGTGCTGATGCGCGGTGCGCAATACAACGGCAATGCCCGCTTCGATACCTGGCTTTTCACCATCGCCCGCAATCTGGTGATCGATATGCGTCGCAAGCGCACCATGATCAGCCTGGAAGAATTATGCGAGAACAACGACGATGATCGCACCTTCGAGGTGCCGGGCAACGGTCCGAATCCCTTTGAACTTTACCAGGGATATGAGAACGGGCAGATTGTCGCAAAGCTGCTTTTGACGCTTGATCCTCTGCACCGCGAGGTGTTGGTACTGCGTTTCCAGGAAGAGCTTTCGCTGGATGAGATTGCGCACGTTACAGCTGCGCCCCTGTCGACGGTAAAGTCGCGGCTGTACCGCGGTCTGGCATCGCTGAAGCCAAGACTGGAAGCCATGACCGGCCAGCAGGAGGCGTTGTGAACCAGCCGAGGCTCTACACAGAGCCCGACCCACAAATGATAGAGATGCTTGCCGGCATGAATGCCGCTGCCGATCTCGCAGTGGTGCAACGCACTCGCCGTGCCGTGCTGCAGGCTGCCACCGAATTGAGCGAGCAGCGCAGTCGCAACCGCCGGAATACCGCCATTGCGGTGCTGACCATTGCGGTGCTTGCCATGGTACTTACCCCGGCCATCTGGAGCACGATGGATGACTTCATGGTGGGCGGCGACTTCTTTGAAGCACACAGCATGGTGACGGTACTCATCCTCCTGCTGTTTTCCACTGTTCTTGGCGCGCTTCTCGTCGGGCTGCGCGGCGGACGGTCAATGTATCACGGGCGGCGATAAACAGCCATGGCAGCCAGGTTCCCACTTCGCGAACATCAGGAAACAACTTTCTCCAACGAGCTGAAGCTGATTCCACGCTGGTCAGTTGCGGCGGCGATACTTATCTTCGTCGTCATGCAGTATCTGTTCTGGGTGGTGTTTCCTCAGGGCCGTCACCATCCGCCTGCGCCGATGGGCCTCCGGATTTACTTTGCGCTCTCCTGGGGTGCGCTGGCGTCGCTCTACATGTTGATGGTGGGCTATGTCAGCAAAGATTCGCCACGCCGCGGCATGAGTGCACGCATATGGATGGTGATTTGCCTGGTGATGCCCGGAGGTATCGGCGCTGTGCTTTATTTTCTGCTGCGGCAGCCAGTCATTTCTCTCTGCCCGGCCTGCGGAACTCGCGTAGAGAGCGAATATCACTTCTGCCCGCAATGCGCCTATCAAGTTTCAGCGTCTTGCGGGAAGTGCTACCGCAGTGTCCGCATCACAGATCTTTATTGCGTACACTGCGGACACGATCTTGTCTCGGACAACCGTCCGGCACGCCTGCACGCCTTTCAGAGCTGAAAGCCTCCCATTCGCACCTCTCGTGTTTGACCGCCCTTTCGACCGCTTCCTATACTGAGTGCTTGCGACCTATGGCGATGACTGTACTCATCATCGATGACGAAGAACTTGCGCGTGAAGAGCTGAAGTATCTACTAGATACGACCGGCGACGTCGAAGTTCTTGCCCAGGGCACGAACGGCATCGAAGCCGTCGATCTGATTCGCACGCATCAGCCGGACGTCGTCTTTCTCGACGTGCAGATGCCGGGACTGGATGGCTTCGCCGTCCTCAAGAAGCTGCTCGAACATAGCAACGAACATCTTCCGCAGATTATTTTCGCCACAGCTTTCGACCAATATGCGGTGAAGGCTTTCGATGTCAACGCGATCGACTACCTGTTGAAGCCGTTCGATCGCGACCGGGTTCTGCAGGCGCTGGAACGTGTCCGGCAGCGGCTGCAAGAGCTTCACTCGCATGCCGAGGGTACGAGCACCGATAAGCACGCCGATCTCACCGGCGATATTCGTATCGGCGCGCTGCTCAAGCTCATCGAGCAGCAGCAACAGCCGCAGCGCCACAGCGGCAAGATCGTTCTGCAGGCGCAGAGCCGTCTGCTGCTGGTAGACCAGAAGGACATCTGCTTCGCTTCCATCGATGAAGGCGTGATCACTGTCGTAACGCCGACGATTGAAGGCCAATCAAAATGCCGTACTCTTGAAGAGCTGCTTGATCTGCTCGATCCGTTGATCTTCTGGCGGGCACATCGATCCTTCGTGGTCAACATCAACCACATTAAAGAAGTCGTGCCATGGTTCAAGAGCAGCTACCAGTTGCGGATGGACGACAAGAAGCAGACCGAGATTCCTGTGAGCCGGGCGCAAACGCGACGTTTGCGTGAACTATTCAAGCTGTAATTTTTCATCTTCCCAAAACGTCATTTATAGACACCGGCTTTCAGCCGGATGCGTAGCTTCCATGCTGCATCTCATTGCATGAACGATGAGGGGCACGGCATGCAGATTCCCATGCGTCCATTTGGAAGGCATAAGGACGTTACTATTTCGGCGCTAGGTCTGGGCGGTCACCATCTTGGGCAGGCTCAGGATTTGAAGACAGCCATCGAGATAACCCATCGCGCCATCGATGGCGGCATCACCTTCTTTGACAATTGCTGGGAATACCACCGCGGCAAGTCAGAAGACTGGATGGGTCGCGCGCTGAAGGGAAAGCGTGACAAGGTTTTTCTGATGACGAAGGTCTGCACGCACGGCCGTGAAGCGATGCTGGCCACGCAGATGCTGGAACAATCACTGAACCGGCTGCAGACCGACCATCTCGACCTTTGGCAGGTGCATGGCGTGGCCTTCGAGAATGATCCTGATTTGTTCATTCGACCGAATGGAGCAGCTGAGGCGCTGGAGAAAGCGCGCAAGGAAGGAAAAGTTCGCTTCGTAGGATTTACCGGCCACAAGCGCCCCGAAGTACACCTCAAGATGCTGAACTGCGGATTTGAATGGGATTCGGTACAGATGCCGCTGAATCCATTTGATTCGACATTTCTCAGCTTCGAGCAGGAAGTGCTGCCTGAGCTGAACAAGCGCGGCATCGCAGCGCTGGGGATGAAACCTCTCGTCGGACATGGTGAATCCATTCAGAAAGGAATGCTCTCGCCGCAGGAGGCGCTGGGTTATGCCATGAGCCTGCCGGTCACGACGACCATTACGGGCATGGAAAAGCTAGAAATCCTTGAACAAAACTTAAAAATTGCACAGAATTTCACGCCATTTTCGGCGGAAAAGATGCAGGAATTGCGCGATCGGTGCCGAAAGATGGCTGCGGATGGACGATTTGAGCTCTATAAGATGTCGCTGAAATACGATAACCCGGAGGCACGCCTGGCTCATGATTTCCCGTTGGATGAAGCATCGATTGAAGTCAAGGAGATGCTGAGGGAAACGGACAATACCGGCAAACCATTTCCGCAGGTACAGGCAAGCTGATCATGTCACAGGGAAACGATCCAGTATCAAGGCGCACATTTTTGAAATCGGCCGCAATTGCAGGAGCCGGATCTTTTGCTGCCGGTCAGGCGCGAGCGGAAGCCGCAGGACAGGAGTCATCTCAGATGCAATCGAACGGCAGCACGTACGCGGTTCCACATCGGCCCTTCGGCAAGACAGGGGCCAGCGTTTCCATCATGGGTCTTGGCGGCTTTCATCTTGGATCGGCTAAAGATCAGAACGAAGCGAGTGAAATTGTAGCCCGTGCCATTGATGCGGGCGTGAATTTCTTCGACAACGCGTGGGAGTATCACGAGGGCATTGCCGAAGAGCGTCTAGGCGAGGCTCTTCGAGGGAAACGCGACAAAGTTATCCTCATGACGAAGGTCTGCACGCATGGCCGTGACAAGAGCGTTGCCATGCAGCAACTGGAGCAATCGCTGCGACGGCTGAAGACGGACCATCTGGATGTATGGCAGATTCACGAGGTCGTGTATTACAACGACCCCGATAACATTTTCCGTCCGGACGGCGCGATTGAAGCACTGGAGCAGGCAAAGAAAGACGGCAAAGTCAGGTGGGTTGGATTCACCGGGCATAAGGACCCGTCCATCCACCTGAAGATGCTTTCACATGACTTCCCCTTCGATACCATCCAGATGCCGTTGAATCCCTTCGATGTGAGCTTCCGTAGCTTTCAGCAGCGCGTTCTGCCTGAGGCGAATCGGCGCGGTTTGGCAGTTCTGGGGATGAAGAGCCTTGGAGGCAGCGGCGAAATGGTGACACATGGCGGTATCACTCCGGAAGAGGGATTGCGTTATGCCATGAGTCTTCCGGTGGCGACGACGATCAGCGGCATTGATTCTCTCGAAGTACTGGAGCAGAATCTCGCCATCGCTTCCCAATTCAAGCCGATGTCCGACCAGGAGAAGACTGCACTTGAGAAGAAGGTTTCGTGGTGGGCAGCGGACGGCCGCTATGAGCGCTTCAAGTCAACCACGATGTATGACGGAAAGGTTGGCCGCGAGCAGCACGAGTATCCGGAAGTTACGAAGCTGCCCGCTTAATGATTACTGGCCGCGGCTGCGGGGGCTGGCGCGAGTTTGTAAATTTCGATGGCTCCCTCTCGCAAAATAGCAAACTGGGAGCCATCAGGCGAAAGCGCATAATTTTGCCCTGCGCTGAGAACCGGCGTAGCATTCCTGACCAGCTTCAGGTGTCCGGTACCGATATCAAATACGCCTACGGTCTGGCCTCGTATGCTGGTCTCATCTACCGGATCCATGGTTCCGATGGAATGCGAGACTTCAAGAGAGCTGAAGGCGAAGCGGCTTCCATCCTGCGCCAGCTGGAATGTCGGCCAGATGTAGCGGCTTTCCCACTGCTGCTGCCAAAGCGTTTTCCCCTCGAGGTTCACCGCGTGCACCACATGATCGTTGCCGGAACGGGGGCACGTCATTACCAGCGCCACGTCCTTGCTTACCGTCTCTTCTGTGGGGTGGCAATTTGATTCGACTTCGGTAAGCGTTCTTTCTTCGCCTTTGAATGGCGCAAAACGTACCAGCCACCTATTCTGGTTGGCCGGAATCGACATGAGGTGTCCGTCAGCCATCATAGGTATTTCGACAGGATTCAGCGTCTCGGCGCGCGCCACGACACGACGTGTATCGGTTTGCAAAATGTAAATCTGTACTGGCTTATCGCTGGGCGGGGGGTCAGCCGGAGGACCAGCCAGACTGGCTACGGTTTGCGGATTCTCACCCTTCCTTTCCGTCTCCATCACGATCAGTTTGCGATCTGGCGATATCTGAACATTTTCCAGAGGATCGTCGGTGTGGATGAAGGGCTGCAATTGCAGCGACTTGTCGGTCAGGAATAACTCATTGCGCTGACGCACGAGAAACTTGCCATCGGTAAGACGCCACAGATAGCGCCAGCGGTCATGCATGCGCCATTCCGTCTTCGCCGCCACCTTCCCCTCCGGCAGCTCCAACACTACGGCGCGGATGGTCTGATCCTCATCATTTGGCGGCTCATCCGGCATCCGTTTCATCAATCCGGCCACGCGAAAGGTAAAAAGCAGGTGGTCTTTATCGATGAAGTCGAGCGATATGCAGGAGAGCCTGGAGGTGAGGTAAAAGGCGCTCGGCGCCACATATCCCAACGGGCCGACGGGGATGGTGAAATCGGCTCTCGGCTGGGGCTCCGCCGGCTTTTTTTCGCCTGAAAAGGCAGGCAAAGTGAGAACGCAGGCCGCGGAGCAGGCAAGCAGCATCCGGATTGGCACGCTCACTCGGCTCCTTCGGGTCATGCTCACCATTCTCCTACAAAAATGAAACAAAGTGACTCTTTGATCGCGTATGTTTGTGATAACGCAAAATTGTCTTACTGATTGAGGCCGTATGACTTTTTCGAGAATAGCCGTTTCCTGCCTGCTGCTGGCGGGGTCGTTCCCGCTGTGCTCTTATGCGCAGAACACTACAGATTCGCACAAAAATCTGAAAGCCCTTGACCCGTCGCTGATGGACGCCAGCGCCGACCCCTGCGCCAATTTCTACCAATACGCCTGCGGTGGCTGGGCGAAACAGAACCCTATTCCGGCGGATGAATCGTCCTATGGGCGCGGAACCGAGTTGGACGACCAGAACCAACTCGTGTTGAAGTCAATTCTTGAAAAGGCCGCGGCCGCAGGATCCGGGCGCACTCCGAACGAGCAGAAAATAGGCGACTATTACGCCACCTGCGTAGAAACGGCTGCAATCAACCAGGCAGGCATGAAGCCACTGCAGCCGGTGCTGGAACGTATCGCCGCGCTCAAGTCCAAGAGTGAATTGCCGGAGATTACGGCGTGGATGGACAGCATCGGGATCGGTACCTTTTTCGAGTTCAGCTCAGACCAGGACTTCAAGGACGCCACGCAGCAGATCGCCGAATTCGACCAGGCCGGCCTCGGTCTTCCGGAAAAAGGTTACTACGATCGTACGGACGAAAAATCAGTGAAACTGCGCCAACAGTATAAAGAGCACGTTGCGAACACATTTGTACTGCTGGGTGAAACGAGAGAGCAGGCGGCAAAAGATGCCGACACGATATTAAAGATTGAAACGGCGCTTGCCAGCCACTCCCTCAGCAATGTTGATCGACGCGATCCGAAGGCTTTGTATCACAAGATGACGCTTGCCAGCTTCGACAGCAGCGCGCCGGGCTTTGCTTTCACGACCTATCTGCGCGCACGTAATGCGCCGGATGTGAGCTCGCTAAACGTGGTTGTTCCCGGCTTCTTCACTGGGTTGAACCAGGTGCTGGCTTCGACAGATATCGAGGCTTTGAAAACCTATCTCCGCTGGGCGGCGATTCGCGAGACTCCCAGCACTACACTTCCGCAGGCGCTGGATGTGGAGTCTTTCAACTTCTACGGCAAAATTCTCGAAGGCCAGCCGGAGCAGCAGCCACGCTGGAAGCGTTGCGCGCGTGCTACAGACCGCGCCCTAGGTGAAGCTCTCGGCCAGGTCTACGTGGAGCAGCGCTTCAGCCCGAAGGATAAGCAGCGCACACTAGAGCTTACGCACGATATTGAAGCCGCCATGGGCAGCGATATCGACCAGCTGGCGTGGATGAGTCCCGAGACCAAGATGCGCGCGAAAGAAAAGTTGCATGATGTCGCCAACAAGATTGGTTACCCCGACAAGTGGCGCGATTATTCAACCCTTACCGTTGAACGCGGCGATGCTTTTGGCAACGCGCAACGAGCGGCAACCTTTGAAGAGAAGCGGCAGATCAACAAGATCGGCAAGCCGGTCGATCGGGGCGAGTGGGGCATGACTCCGCCTACCGTGAACGCCTATTACAACCCGCAGATGAACGACATTAACTTCCCTGCCGGTATCCTGCAGCCGCCCTATTTCGATCCGAGGCAGGATGATGCTGTGAACTACGGGGATGCAGGCGGTGTCATCGGCCACGAGCTGACGCATGGCTTCGATGACGAAGGCCGCCAGTTCGACGGGAGCGGCAACCTCAAGGAATGGTGGACGCCGGAAGACGAAAAGAAGTTCACCGAGCGCGCTGACTGTGTCGTAAAAGAATACGACGGCTTTGTAGCTGTCGATGATCTTCACGTCAACGGCAAGCTGACTCTGGGCGAAAACATCGCGGATCTCGGCGGACTGAAGCTCGCATTCCTGGCGTATCTCGACCGCGCGCAAAAGGCGGGTGTCGATGTGACGAAGAAGGGCGATGCCGATTATGGCAACCTGACTCCTCAGCAACAGTTCTTCGTCGCCTACGGGCAGGGCTGGTGCCAGAACAACCGTCCGGAAGACCTTCGGTTGCGGGTGCAGGTCGATCCACACTCGCCGGAGGAATTCCGCGTGAACGGTGTTGTGGTCAATCTGCCGGAGTTTCAGAAAGCTTTCGCCTGCAAGACTGGCCAGCCCATGGCTCCCGCTAATCGTTGCGCTATCTGGTGATTTGCCTCTAGATAGCCGCAGAAGCCCGGCCTCGCGCCGGGCTTTTCTTCTCCTTAAGATACGTCTGACTTTGGCTTATTTCTAACCTGCTGATTTCTCCTCTCGGGATCGGAATCTCTTCGTTCGCAAGAATCGGAGAGCGGGAATTTTGTGCTTATGACAAAGTTAGATATGACTTCCACCGCAATCAGTCCGGCCAAAGACTCCAGCCGCGCTTTGCTCGGCTACGGAGCTTGCGCGCTTGCTGGGTGCTTGTGGGGCACGGGCTTTTTCTGGGGCAAGATTGCCTTGGCTGAGATGTCGGTGGGGCATATGGTGCTTTATCGGTTCCTGTTTGCCTGTCCTCCGCTGTTATTTGTGCTGCGACGTCCCACTTTCTCTCGCCATGACTGGCTGCTGTTACTGGCCGCTTCATTTTTCGGGTTTCCGGTGCAGTATCTTATCCAGTTTCAAGGGCTGTCCCTGACTACGGTCAGCCATGCGGCGCTGATGGTCGGCACCATGCCGGTGATCCTTGCCCTCGGGGCGTCAATTTTTGCCCACGAGCGGCTGGACTGGAAGGGATGGCTGGCCCTCGCCGGCTCGACGACCGGGGTTTCGCTCATCGTGCTCGGCGGAACTCATCACAGTGGTTCCGGACAAGATCCGACTCTAACGGGCGATTTATTGATTGTTATGTCGCTCATCATCGCCCTCGCCTGGATTTTACTGAACAAGCGGCTTATGCAGCGTCACTCACCCATGGCGGTTACCGCTTATGGCCTGTTGATCGGGACTGCCATGATCGCGGTCTGGGTTGTTTTACGGAATGGCCTGCCGCCAATGCATGGGGTGAGTACGAAGGCGTGGCTGGCGCTGGCGGCCAGCGGTATGTTGTGTAATGCTGCCGCCATCCTGCTATGGAATACCGGGATTCACCGTGTTCCGGCTTCGCGTGCCGGAGTCTTTTTAAATATTGAGCCTGCGCTGGGTTCGATTCTGGGAGTGAAGCTGCTGGGTGAAAAGCTTGGCCCTCTAGCTTGGGTGGGCGGCGGACTGATTGTGGCGGCAGCTATCACGCTGACCATTGGCGGCCAAGGCGTGGAAGAAGTAATCGTCGAATAAGCTATTCTCGCCCATATCTTGCTTAATTCCGCTGTGTTCAAAAAAACTGCGTTAGATCATTCATTTCAATCAGATACAGACAATTTAACTTTGCGCGTCCTCTCGACAGTACAAAAATCCTTTAGCCGCGATTAGTGATTCCGTGGTAGCGTTTGGGCGGTCCCATACCGCGCCGGTTCTGGCGTATTCCAAGGAGGAAGCGTTGTGACACCAACACTCGTTCGTCGCTCGATAGCGGAGTTTTTGGGCACTTTCTGGCTGGTTTTTGGCGGTTGTGGCGCAGCATTGATTTCGGCGGCCTTTCCCGAATTGGGCATCGGCTTTGTGGGCGTATCTTTCGCCTTTGGCTTGACCGTTTTGACGATGGCCTTTGCCATCGGCCACATCTCCGGATGCCATTTGAATCCGGCGATCTCCGTCGGGTTGGTGGTGGGTAAGCGGTTTCCGGTAAAAGACCTTCCCGCATATGTAGTGGCCCAGGTTCTAGGCGCCATCGCGGCGGCGGGCGTTCTGTACATTATCGTGACAGGGAATCCAACCTTCAACGCTGCTTCCAGCAGCTTTGCCTCAAATGGTTATGGAACACATTCACCGGGCGGCTATTCGCTTCTGGCCTGCTTTGTGGCGGAGTTTGTTCTCACCTTCTTCTTCCTGTGGGTGATCATGGGGGCGACGGACAAGCGTGGCGTTCCGGCAGGTTTCGCGCCTATCGCGATTGGTTTAGCGTTGACACTCATCCATCTCATCAGCATTCCAGTGACGAATACTTCGGTCAATCCGGCGCGCTCAACGGGACCGGCACTCTTTGCCGGTTACTGGTGGCCGCTGCAGCAGCTCTGGCTCTTCTGGCTTGCTCCAATCCTCGGCGGTGCAGTGGGAGGCGCGGTCTATCTGTTCCTGTTCAAGGACCCTGATAAGACTTTTTAACGAAGACCAGATTCAACCCTGAGGAGGGGCGTTCGGCGACGAATGCCGCTCCTTTGCGTCCGATTTGGAATTGTTCTGGACCGGACTGACCGTCTGTTCTGTTGCTGGCGACTGTTCGCAGTGAATTATGTCCGATGATTTGAAATCACTGCTCTTGTCTCTGCGCGACTCCCAGGAGACATCAAAAGACTTAGCGCCAGTCACGGTATAGACGAATCGATTCTCCGGCAGCGGCTGTGCGTAATGAGTCTCGGTGCTGGTGAAGATGAACTTGTTGTCCTGCCATCCTGGGCTGGCATAGCGAGCATAGCCGAAGTTGTTCAGATCTTCATTGATGTAGAGCTTCTGCGACGGATCGAAGCGGATGAGATATTCGCTGAGATACCCGGGCGGGTCGATATCTTTTTCGGAAAGCTGCAACCATGCTCCGCCCAGTACCGGTTCAGCAGAGTAGTGCGAATGATGCGGCTTGCCGTTGATGAACTGGCCTCTGCAATCCCATTCACCGGTGAAGGAAAACCCGTTGGGACCGGCGGGAAACGCGGTTTGTGCCAATGCGGAAAGAGCGGAGAGCAAAAAGACAACGGCGAGCAGAGTTCGCATGCACGTACTCTATAGCGCTCGAGACTGGCGCGAGGAGATATTGCGATTCAACGTTTGTGGTCATCGGTGAAACGGTAGGCACCCTGGTGCAGCGGTTGCTTGTCCGGATGCGTACGATAGCGCCTGGATTGCATTTTGCTATCCCATCCTTTCGCCAAAAGCGCGAAAGGATGGGCACCCAACTGCCGCCACAAATATTTCCCTTCAGGCGTAACGAACTTTCGTCTTCCTTCACTACTTGCTGTTAGCACCTCTTGGGCCCTTGGGCCAAATCCTCACAACTGAATTGAAGGAAGAAGCAGAAACATGAAACAGCGTATGTTGTCTCTCGTTTCGGCTCTGCTGCTTGCTGCGCCTCTTACAGGTACAGCACAGCAACAGCAGCTGAAACCGAACGAACTCCCGACGAACATTGCGGGAGCAACCACAATCGCAGCTCCGCCGAAGGGATTCAATCCCTTGAACGCGTCGGACCAGGACCTGGAATACTACGGCTTCCCGCCGCGTCCGAATGAAGTTGAAGCCCCAAAGGCTTTTGCCCGATGGCAGAAGGCGATGGCTGCCTCCAAAATTCGCATGACTCCAAAATTGGAGATGACGAATAACTTCGCCGGCCCCGCCAAGATGAAGGCTGGCGCGGCTCCGAGCAGCGGCAGCGCATCCACCTCCTACAACTGGAGCGGATATGTGAACACGAATGGCGTTACGAAGTATGGAAGCTCGTCTTTCTACTACATCATTGCCGATTATGTTGTGCCGGTTGCGACACAGGCTTACGGTGCATGCACTGGCGCGTGGGATTATTCGGTGACGTGGGTCGGCATCGATGGCTGGGGATCGGGCGATGTGCTGCAGGCGGGCAATGAAGCCGATGCCTATTGCAGCGGATCGACGAAATCGGCTTACTACTCGGCATGGTATGAGTGGTATCCGAATGGCTGGACACGGATCACGAGCCTGCCAATCGTACCCGGCGACGATCTTTTTGTAGAAGTGTGGAACACGAGCTCAACCGCTGGCCATGCTTATCTCGTCAACTACAACACGAACCAGTATGTGATCATCAACTTCAACGCACCCGCGGGAACACAGCTTGTAGGCAACAGCGCGGAGTGGGTAGTCGAGCGGCCGGGAGTCAACGGCTCACTGGCAACACTGAGCAACTACATCTCAGACTACTTCTCGGATGCGTATGCGTATAACTTCGGCTACAGCGCAGTCGATCCGGGCAGCGCAGGTTCGTTCCCTGTGACCATGCTGGATAACAGCGGCAATCCTATTTCGTATCCGACACTACTCGGCGGCAATGCGATCTGGATGCAGAACGAAGGCTCGTCGCGATAAGTTAACTTCTTATCGTTTGAGCAGGAATGGCGATGCGCTTTGCGCATCGCCATTCTTTGTTTCTGTCAGTGGAAGCATTTATCTATCCCACCCAGGACTCGCTCATATAAGTTGTATTTGATGGGAAACGAGCTCTGCCAATGTGGATTTCGATTCGCTCGCCAGGTCCATCACCAGCCTTTCGAGCACGAGCTTTTTGTCGGGGGGCTGCGAGCGCAATTCTAAATCTGCTCGGGCGATAAGGCGCAGGGCGCGGGTAAGTTCGCGCTTTGATTTGTAGCGACGCGCCTGGCGGATTAAGTCTTCTGCTGCAAAAGGCGGCATACGGAAGCCCTGCCACAATACCTGCCAGATAGCCCGCGAGTCACGTACATTTTTTTCGAGAATGACGAGCATCTGGCGGAAAGTGCGCGCCAGCATATAGAGGTGTCCAATGGCTGCGTCTTCACCTCCGTCCGAAGCATTGAGCAGACCGTCCAGCAAAATGAGAGCGCGCTGCTTGTCCTTGGACGAGATGGCGTCGGTGAGTTCGTAGAGCGAGCGCTGCTTGGCGGCGAGCACCATCGTTTCCACATCGCCGAGGGTGATGAGTTTTTTTATTCCGGCATAGAGCGATAGCTTTTCGAATTCGCTGGCGATAAGCATCATGTCCGCGCCGAGGGCGTCTACCAATTCTCTGGCTGCATCCTGTTCGAGCTTGATCTGCTGCTTCTCGGCCTCGGCGAGCAGCCAGCGCAGGGCATCCGACTCATCGACGCGTGCCAGCTCCACGATGCCGCAATGATCGCCGAGAGTTTCGCGGATGCGGTCGTAGCGGTCCTTGTCGGTCATGTCCATGCGGCGCGGGTCGGATGGAATGCGGAGGTGGTCGGCGACAAAGATAAGTACGGCTTGAGGATTTGGCGAGCGGAAGTAGCCGTCGATAGCGGCGAATTCATCCTTCTTGGCGCCGCGAGTATAGAGCTGTTTCAGGTTGCGAATGAAGAGGACCTGGAAGGGAGACATCAGCGACGGGGTCTGGGCACGGTCGAGTGCCTCGAAGATGCTGATCTCGGCGAGGTCGATGTCGGAGAGGCAGAAGTCGCGGAGATCGGCAGGGACGTAGGCTTCGAGCAGCGCGCGGCGGCAGCGCTCGTAGAGAAAGATCTCGTCGCCGATGAGGACATAGCCCGGACGCAGGTGGTTAGTCCGAAGTTCTGCGAGAAAGCGGTCAGTGGATGCGAAGCCTGCTCCCATGTCAGTGTCGCTCCTGGAGAGAAAAAACCGCAGATCCTTCGACTTCGCGTGCTTTGCACGCTCCGCTCAGGATGACAATTCGGGAAAGATCATTCTCGTGCATTAGAAGGACTCCAGAATATCGGAGACGAGGGCCTGGGCAAAGTCACGAGAAAGGCGCTGGACGGCCGCGGGATCCTCCTGGATAAAGCTCACGAGATCCTGGGTGGTCTGGTACTGCTGGCGGAAGAGGTATGTCTTGTTTTCGTACAACACGCGATGGTCGCGGTCGAGTACTTTGACGCTAGCGCCGATAGTAATGAGATAGCTCGATGATTGACCGGTCTGAATGTTATAGGTGAGCGGGATGATCTGGAAGGAATTGATGGCGCCTTCGAGGACAGCATCGCCCGCGTCCGGCTTATCGGTGGCGAGTACCTTGTACGGCGTTCGGCTGGTGAACTCGCGAATGACGGCGTTCGTGAAGGAAACTTCTGTGTGATAGGACTGCGTATGGTTGGCGAAGGTCGGGACTGCCAGCGTGTGAACAGTTTTCGGCAGGTGCACGGCTGAGTTGACGGAGTGGTAGCCGCAGCCGGTGAACACGATAGCGAAAACAAAAGATACAGCAAGGGGCAAGCGAAACATTCTCTGGTATTTTCTCATCCCGGTTGGGTTTCAAGAGCGGCATGCCGTTTTACGTCAATAATTGACTTTTCTTTAGCAAATCAACGACTTGCGTTGTATGATGGCTGCGGTCGGAGGGGCCTGAAAGGTGGCACTGAACCGTTTTATCTGTGCGATTTTGCTTCTTTTCAGCTGCTTTCCCCTGCTTGCGGATGACCAGATTCCCAAGGCTGCCTGGCGTATCGGGATCGGACAACCACCGCCGAACCCGGGTGGACGGAAGCCTTCCCTTCCCAACAATATCGACGACGGCTTTTGGCAAGGAGCCCCAGTGGGTGGACTGGGCGCGGGTACTTTCTCGCGCAGCTACCGGGGCAACTTCGAGCGCTGGCATCTGAAGGCTGGAGTTCATAAGTACGAAGACGTGCCGGCGAACCAGTTTGCCGTGTTTGTGCAGCCGCAGGAGGGAACGTCGAAGTCGGTGGTTCTCTCGACCGGCAAGCCGCTGCACGGCGAGTTGTCGGCGTGGGACTGGTCGTATCAGCCAGGAACGGGGGATGCGGACACCGGCCTTTATGCGGCTCTGTATCCGAAATCATGGTTTGCGTATGACGCGCACCAGCTTGGCGTCAAACTGACGGTCGAGCAGTTTTCTCCGGTGCTCCCGAATAACTATCGGGAATCGAGTTATCCGGTCGCGCTTTACAACTGGTATGCGGAAAATCCGACAGATACTTCGGTAGTCGTCTCGCTGCTGTTTTCCTGGACCAACATGATCGGCTGGTTCCGCGATACATCGCCAGGTTTCAGCTCGGCACTCAGCAATCAGGATAGAAATCGCTACGTCTCGGAGGAAGTCGACGGCGGCTCGATGGACGGTATCATTTTTGACCGTATCCGGACGGGCGCAGCACGTGAGGAGTGGGACGGGCAGTTTGCAATTGCAGTCCATGGGGGAAAGGGAACCGAAATCACCCACATGACCACCTTCTATCCGCAGGGGCCGGCGGCTGATGTCTGGAAGGCGTTTGCAGCCGACGGCCGCCTGCCGAACTCAAGCTCGGATATGGCCAGCAGCGGAGAGCAGATTGCCGGAGCGATCGCTGTGCGCTTCACTCTTGCTCCGCATGAAAAACGGGTAGTGCCGATGGTCCTTTCCTGGGACCTTCCGCTGATTCAGTTTGGGGGTGGACGCAAGTGGCTGCGCCGTTATACGAGATTTTTTGGGGCTGAGGGCACAAACGCCTGGCAGATTGCCAAGGTTGCGCTCGATCGGGACAAAGGCTGGAGCGACGAAATCGACCTGTGGCAAAAACCTTACATCACAGACGAATCGAAGCCGCTGTGGTATCGGGGCGAGCTTTTCAATGAGCTATATACCATCGCCGATGGCGGGACTGTCTGGGCGCACGAACTCGACGGGATCGGAAACCCGAATCATTTCTCTTCGCGGGATGAGGATACGTTCAGCTTCCTTGAGTGCTTCGATTATCCGTACTATGGCACCTCGGATGTTCGCTTTTACGGGTCACTTCCGCTGATACGCTTCTGGCCCGATATTGAGAAGCAGGTGATGCGTCAGTACACCGATACGGTACAGGAGAGTAATCCGCAAAAATATCTATGGGCGTGGAAATCACAGCATGACGGTCAATTCGTAACGATGGAGCGCAAGACTCCGGGGGCTGTGCCGCATGATCTTGGCACACCGCAGGAAGACCCGTTTGTGAACGTAAACCAGTACAACTATCAGGACGTATCGAACTGGCGCGACCTGAATAGCAAATATGTGCTGATGGTATGGCGGGACTATCTTTTCAGCGGCAGCAGCGACGTTACATTTCTTCACTATGCATGGAATTCGGTGAAGGCGGCGATGGAGCACCTGAGCCACTATGACACTGACGGCGACGGACTGATCGAGAACGGCGGATTTCCCGACCAGACGTATGACGACTGGATTGCCACGGGCGAGAGCGCATACAGTGGTGGACTGTACCTGGCTGCCTTGCGTGCGACGACAGAGATTGCGCTCAAGGTTGGCGATTCCGCTGCCGCAACCGAATACGATGTGCTTTTTAAACGAGCCCAAGCAGCTTATGTGAAGAAGCTGTGGAACGGGACTTACTTTAACTACGACACGCTGAGCGAATACCATGATGACATCATGGCGGAGCAGCTCGCGGGCCAGTGGTATGCAAACCTGACCAACCTGGGCGACCTAGTTCCCAAGAAGATGCGGCTCTCGGCCTTGAGGACCGTTTACAACAACAACGTAATGCTCTTCGGAAACGGTCAGATGGGCGCAGTCAACGGTACCGGGCCGAAAGGCGAGCACCTGACGCAGAATCCGCAGGTGACTGAGGTATGGACAGGAACGACTTTCGGCGTTGCATCCGAAATGCTGGCCGAAGGGCTCCGTGATGAGGCTTATAAAACAGCGCAGGGCGTTTACAACGTGGTTTGGCGCGACCGGGGATATTTTTTCCGTACGCCCGAGGCTTATGACGAGGACGGCATGTACCGTGCCAGCATGTACATGCGTCCGGGGGCGATCTGGTCCATGGAGTATGCTTCAGAGTTGAAACGGAAGTAGCAGTGCCGATTCAGGGACGTTAGCACTGGTTCCGGAATCACATACATCCACCGCACGGAGATCAAGATGCTCAAACACAATCGGCGTGTTTTCCGCTTGAACAGACTTGTGTGGCTCTCACTATTTTTGCTGCTTTCACTTGGATCACAGGCACAGACCGACCCATTGCCTTCATGGAATGATGGACCACTTAAGAAAAGCATCGTCGATTTCGTCACCCACACCACGACGACTGGCGACTCTCAGTTCATTCCTCCGGAGCAGCGCATCCTTGTTACCGATAACGATGGGACACTGTGGACGGAGCAGCCGCTCTATACCGAATTTCTGTTTACTTTAGACCGCATCAAGGCGATGGCGCCGCAGCATCCCGAATGGAAGACGGAACAACCTTACGCAACGGTTTTGTCTGGCGATCCCAAGGCAATGGCTTCTCTTTCCGAACAGGATTTTATGAAGCTGTTGGTAGTTACGCACGTCGGCGTCACGGTAGATCAATTTCAGCAGACGGTGACCGACTGGATGGCGCACGCGCAGAGTCCGCGCTTTTATCGGCCATATACGCAGTGCATTTTTCAACCGATGATCGAACTGCTGCAGTATTTCCGCGCCAATGGCTATAAGACCTATATCGTGTCCGGCGGCGAAGTTGAGTTTATGCGTCCATGGACGGAGAAGGCTTATGGAATACCGCCTGAGCAAGTGATCGGCACCATGTTCAAGATGAAGCTGGACGTCCAGAATGGCACGCCTGTCCTGATGCGTCTTCCCGAGCTGGACCTGATGGATGACGGACCGGGAAAGCCCGTCGGAATCGGCAAATTTATCGGCAGAAAGCCCGTGGTCGCGCTGGGAAATTCTGATGGGGATGAGCAGATGCTGGAATGGACGGCAGCGGCTCCCGGGCCGCATCTTATGCTGCTGGTTCACCATACCGACGCGGCGCGCGAAGCTGCCTATGACCGGAATTCATCCGTAGGCCGGCTCGATAAGGCGCTCGACGAAGCGATAGCGAAACACTGGCTGGTGGTGGATATGAAAAACGACTGGAAGGTCGTGTTTCCTCCGCAATAGCTGGGCATCCTAGAATCTATGAGCGGACTCGATCGCCGCAGATTCAACACGCTGCTTGCCGGGCTCGGCTTGTCGTCGGCCAGCTCCGGCTTTGCCGTCACATCGAAGCCAGAGACGTTGCAACTCTCGCGCAACGGGTGGATGCCGAATAACGAGCATCTGCCGGTTCTGCTCTATCGCGGCGTGATCTCAGCCGCAGGGGCCGACCCTGCCGCGCGTTTCGAGGCTGCATTTCTACGCAATGGCTGGCCGCCGCAATGGCGCAATGGAGTCTACGATTTTCACCATTATCATTCGACGGCGCATGAGGTTCTGGGTTTTGCCGGAGGCGAGGCGCATCTGATGCTGGGCGGCGAAAACGGCCATGAGATCACCATTCGAGCAGGGGATGTTGCCGTGCTCCCGACGGGAACCGGCCACTGTAAGCTCTCCGCGAGCCCGGATTTTCTGGTCGTAGGGGCGTATCCACCGGAGCAGAACTGGGATATCTGCCGCAGCGCGCCTCCCGAGGAAGCGTCTCAGCGGATGAAAAGGCTTCCCTTTCCTAAGTCTGACCCTGTGGATGGAACGTCTGGGGCTCTCCTACAGCTTTGGCGGCCTGCGTAGATTGACCGTTATTGCTGTCCCACCCTTTCGCCGACTACGCGAAGGGATGGAACACTCGGCATGGTTTGTTGGGTAGCCGTATGCGGATATGGCACCCACGGTTCGATCGAGTGTGCGGGCAGGTTTTCCCGTTTCCACTTACCTTGCACGACGCTTTCGTGGATCACAGAGTTCGGAGGGATGATTCGGTAATGGCCCAGCGGCCAGCGCCAGGTTCTGCCTTTCGTGTGCGGGTTTCGCTCCGGCAGGAATTCCGGTATCCACCAGGGCCCATGCAGCGAGTTGTGAAGATCAGCATTCGCATCCGGTGCGGCATAGGGCATGTCGCCGGGAATATTCTCTCGTCCAAGGACCCGCTGCACCTTCTGGCTATCAATCAGCAGTCCAGCCTTCTCTGCCTCGACCAACATCCATTCGAGGGAGATCTTCGACAAGCCGCTTTCAGATTCGAGATAGCTGCCGCCAACATCGGAGTGGACGCCGGAAAACCACACCTGTCGCAGGTCTTGTCCGGAAAACGGGTGTCCCCACAGGTTGTCATGGTAGTAGCAGCGACGTTCATGAATGGAGATGGCGTGGCGTCCGGTAAGAATAATAGGATTGCGGCCGGCATAGGGCAGGTTGATGGGCGAATAGACCCAGCCATAAGAGCTGACCGTGTCCCATACTCCGCAGAAATGCACATTGACTTCGTTTTTATGAGAAAAAGTCTGCTTAAAGGCGTCTTCTGAATCGAAGGTAGCTTTTTTGCGCTTCTCCTGGCGGCTGCGCTGCGCATACATGCGAAGAATGTACGGAATTAGCCCCTCGTTCCCCGCGCAACAGAGCCCAAATACATGCAGAAGGCTGGCAATAGCTCGGGCAGTGTAGGCTCCGCGGCTGAATCCGAAGATGTAAATCCGGTCGCCATCTTCATAGGTGTTCATCAGGTAGCGATAGGCGTCGCCCACATTGTCGAGAAGGCCGGCGCCGGTGGCGAGTCCCCAGATGCGCGATGCCTGCTGTTCGAACCAGCCGCGGGCCTTTGGCGACCCCATGGTTCCGACGCCGGGATGGTAATAGCCGAACTGCTCCTGATTGATTTTCAGCGTTGCGTAGAGCTTGACGACGTTCGAGTTTGTGCTGGGGTCGTGAAAGTCGTTGCCGGTGCCGTCGCAGCAGAGGACGATGTTCTTACTCATGGACTTCTCCGCAAACACGTGGATTTCATCTTGGTGGAGGAGAGCGTAATTGTAGTGGATGGCGGCTGGATGCCGTTACAGAATTTTTAGCCCACCACGAGCGGAGATGACGAGGGAATCAGTCTCCGGCGGGAGGGCGTGATTTCTGCGGAATACGAACAGCCGCAGGGGTCGCGCGCACGCTGAACTTGATACACTGACGGTGTCATGGTTGAGCTGGTTCCATCCATACTTTCTTCGGATTTTGCGCACCTCGCAGATGAAGTTGCTGCTGCGGAGCGTGGCGGCGGCACGGTCATCCATGTGGATGTGATGGATGGGCATTTTGTGCCCAATATCACCCTGGGACCGCCGGTGGTAAAGTCGCTGCGCAAGGTGACAAAGCTGCCGCTCGATTGCCACCTGATGATCGAGAATCCGGATGATTTTATTCCCGCCTTCGCGGATGCAGGGGCCGACTGGGTAAGCGTGCACTACGAAGCCTGCCGGCATCTGCACCGCACCCTTGAGTTGATCGCTCAGCACGGGATGCGGCCGGGGGTGGTGATCAACCCGGCGACCGAAGTTTCGCTGCTGCGGCCGATTCTCGGTATCGTGCACCATGTGCTCGTGATGAGCGTGAACCCCGGTTTCGGGGGGCAAAAATTTATTCCCTACTCGCTGACCAAAATGCGGCAGCTTAAAGAGCTTCGCCAGGAACTGGGGCTGAGCTATAGGATTGAAGTAGATGGCGGCGTGGCTCACGATACGGTCGCGGCAGTCGTCGAAAATGGAGGCGAGCTGCTGGTGGCTGGAAGTGCTGTTTTCGATGGCGGCCATGCCGAACAGAATGCCCGCAAACTGCTCGCTGCTGCCCAGAAAGCTGCCGAACTGGAAAGCTGGGGAGTAGCATAGGAATCAGGCAGCGGCTGCCCTTTTGCGCCGCAAAGGTTTTTGAGGTGTTATGAATCGTTTTGTTACCCAAGTCTCGGCTGTTTGCCTCTGTCTGGCCATGGTGCCCTGCGCCAACGCCGCGAGTAAGAAGAAGAAGAAGCAGACGGACCTGAGCGCCAATCCGCTGGCCAACGTGAACTCAAAGCAGCCGGATAAAGAGCTCTTCGACAAGGCCATGAAGGCCATGAAGAAGGGCAAGTATGACGTGGCTCGTCTGGACCTGCAGACGCTGCTCAACACCTATCCGGATACCGAATACGCGATGCGCGCCAAGCTCGCCGTGGGCGACACCTGGTATAAGGAAGGCGGATCGGCTGCGCTGACGCAGGCGGAGCAGGAATATAAGGACTTCATCACCTTCTTCCCCAACACGCCGGAAGCAGCCGAAGCGCAGATGAAGGTCGGCGACATCTATTACCAGCAAATGGCCAAGCCGGACCGCGATGCTCAGAATGTGATGCATGCCGAACAGGAATACCGGCAGATGCTCCAGCAGTTCCCGGATTCGCCGCTGGTGCCGCGTGCCAAGCAGCGGTTGCGTGATGTGCAGGAGGTTCTGGCACAGCGTCAATTTGAGGTAGGGCAGTTTTATGCCTCGCACGAAAACTGGCCTGCAACGATTGCCCGCCTGCAGACTGTAGCCGATAGCTATCCGCTCTTCAGCCACAGCGATCAGACTCTGATTACGCTGGGTGACGCATACGTTACCCAGGCGCAGACAGCCGAAAGGCTGAACCTGCCTCCGAAGGCGAAGGTCGAACTGGTGAAGGCATACAATGATCGCGCCGCCGACGCCTATGATCGCGTGGTGACGCGGTATGCGATGGCTCCGCATGTGGAAGACGCGAAGGATCGCCTGATTGCCATGGGTCGTCCGGTTCCGGAACCGACCCAGGAGCAGCTTGCCGAAAGCGAAGCAGAAGAGGGCAGCCGGACCTCAGTAAAGCTGAAGGATCGTGCCATGCTGCTGGTTAAGCCTGGCCCATCCACCGTGCGCGCTGCGCGCGTAGGTGAGCCTGCGCTCACGGATACGCCGCAGACAACCGCTCCAGACGTTCGTAACAGCACAGTAGCCATGTTCAACGCTGCCCTAAAGAGCCAACCGCTGCCTGCAGGTCCGAGTTATGGCGGGGGAGCAACGACGGCTTCCGCCGCAGCAGTAGGGACAGGAACCGGGGCTGGAGCATACGCTGCAGGTTCGAACACGGGCAATGCGGTCGAGATGGAAGCCATTCCCTCGGGTACCAGCGGCGGCAACTCCACCAGCGTAGAGATTGTGAATCCTGGCGCCAATTCGGGCGGAGCTACGGGAAGCGAGGCCGCTCCTGTTGCGGGAACTGGGACTGAAGCTGCGCCGGGCAATGGTGCCGCGCCTGCTGCACCTGCCAATTCAGGTGCTGAATATGGCCTGAAGCCAGTTGTACCTCCGGCAGACACTAATACGGCCCTGCCGCCGGTCGATAAGCCCGCCGAAGCTGCTGACCAGGTCAATGACGTTAAGGCCGGAAGTGCGCCAGCACAGGTTCAAACGGGTACGGCAAAGGGTAAGAAGAATCCAAATGTTCCGGTCGACAAGAGCAAGGAATCTTCCACCAAGAAAAAGAAGAAGGGTCTGGACAAGCTGAATCCGTTCTAAAACGAACGCAGATGAAACCAGCAAAGGCCGCCTCTTCGGGCGGCCTTTCTACTGTGAGGCGCATGCACCCGTTGGCGAAATGCTTTATCGTGAAAGGTTAGGTTCACTTCAAAATGTCGCACGATCTTCCCAAAGCTTATGATCCGACAGCGATTGAAGATCGCTGGGCGGAATACTGGGTGCACGAACGTCTCTTCGACGTGCCCACTCCCGAAGGGGCTCCTGCTGCCTCTCCTTTCACCATTCTGCTGCCACCGCCGAATGTCACCGGCCGCCTACACATGGGCCACATGCTCAACCAGACGGAGATGGACATCCTGACGCGCTGGCGGCGCATGCTGGGCGACCTGGCGCTATGGCTGCCGGGCACGGACCATGCCGGAATCGCCACGCAGATGATGGTGGAACGCCAGCTCGCGTCGGAGAATACGACGCGACAGGAACTTGGCCGCGAAGCCTTCGTCGATCGCGTATGGCAGTGGAAACAGCACTACGGCGGCGCCATTCTCGACCAGATGAAACGTCTCGGCGCGAGCGTGGACTGGTCGCGCGAATACTTCACCATGGACGACAACCTGTCCGTAGCCGTGCGCGAGGCTTTTGTGCGGCTGCACGAGCAGGGGCTGATCTATCGCGGCGCCTACATCGTGAACTGGTGCCCGGTGCAGCAGACTGCGATCAGTGACCTGGAAGTGGTGCACGAAGAGCAGCAAGGCAAGCTGTGGGAGATTCGCTATCCGGTCGTAGAAGAGCCGGGGCAGTTTCTCACTATTGCTACAACGCGACCGGAGACGATGCTTGGCGACGTTGCCGTAGCTGTCAATCCGGAGGACGAGCGCTACAAACATCTGCACGGCAAGCGCCTCCGGCTGCCCTTGATGGACCGAGAGATTCCCATCATTACCGACGCATGGGTGAGTGCCGATTTCGGCACAGGCGCGGTGAAGGTAACGCCTGCGCATGATCCCAACGACTTTACCCTTGGGCAACGGCATGGGCTGCCCTCCATAAACGTGATGGACGAGACGGCTCACATAAACGATGAGGGCGGCGCTTACGCCGGGCTCGACCGCTACGAGGCCCGCAAGCGCATTCTGGCTGATCTTGAGGCACAGGGCTTGCTGGTTGCGGCGAAAGATCATACGAACTCCATAGGCAAATGCGACCGCTGCAAGAGCGTGGTAGAGCCGCGGCTTTCGACACAGTGGTTTGTCAAGATTCAACCGCTCGCGGATAAGGCCATCGCCGCCGTCGAGCAAGGCTATATCAAGTTTTCACCTGAGCAGTATGCGAAGACCTACTTCGAGTGGATGCGCAATATCCACGACTGGTGCATCTCGCGCCAACTCTGGTGGGGGCACCGCATTCCCGCGTGGCACTGCGGCACCTGCAAGCAGATCACCGTGGCGAGGGAGACACCTGCACACTGCTCGCATTGCAAGAGCACGGATTTAGAGCAAGAAAAAGATGTGCTCGATACATGGTTCTCCTCAGGGCTGCTTCCCTGCTCTGTCTTCGGATGGCCTCGCCACACCCACGATCTCGATATTTTCTATCCCACGCAGCTTCTGGTAACCGGCTTCGACATTCTCTTCTTCTGGGTGGCGCGCATGATCATGCTCGGCTGCCACTTCATGCTTGATATGCCGATGGCTGATGGCTCCGAGCGCACGCTGAAAGACGCTGTGCCGTTCCGCGAGGTCTACATCCATGCGCTGGTGCGCGACGCCGACCGGCAGAAGATGTCGAAGACCAAGGGCAATGTGATCGACCCCATCGAGATCGTTGGCAAGTATGGGACGGATGCGGTGCGCTTCACGCTGGCGTCGATGGCGTCGCCCGGTACCGACATTGCTTTCAGTGAGTCTCGAACCGAAGGCTATCGCGCCTTTGCCAACAAAATCTGGAATGCCGCCCGCTTCATCTTTATGAATGTGGACCGTGCCGCTGATTCCGGCATTTTCGTCGATCCCAGAACGCTCGTAAATTCATTCGGTCCGGATGAAAATGCTCCGATCGAAGCACGCTGGATCGTCTCGCGGCTGAATAACACAGCTGCGGAAGTAAACAGGGCGTTAGGCGAATACCGATTCCACGAGGCGGCAAACCTCGTCTATCAATTCTTCTGGGGCGATTTCTGCGACTGGTATCTGGAGATCGTAAAGCTGCGGCTGGACTTCGGCGAATATGCTGACAAATCTGCGACCAAAGCTGCGTTGACCACGCTGCTGAGTACTTTCGAAGCGGCCGTTCGACTGCTCTCGCCTTTCATGCCCTTCCTGACGGAAGAGCTGTGGCATGCAGTGTACGACGGCAAGACGCCAGCCAAGTCGATTGCGCTGTCGCGTTATCCGCAGCCTCTGGAGGAAGCACTTGACGCCTCGGTAGAAGGTGAAATGGTGATTCTGCAGGAGTTGATCGTAACCGTGCGCGCTCTGCGCAAAGATCTTGATGTACCCGAACGCGAGTTGGTTGCTATTCAGATCACGGGATCGGAAACTGTCCAGCAGCTTGCTGAGATTAACCGCGCGATCATCGAGAGGCTCGCGCGTGTTTCTGCAATCGATTTTCCAGCAACGTGGAATCTTGGCCCCGGCAATACAAGAACGACGGCCAGCTTTACCGTCGGCTCATCTTACAAAAAGCAGATTGATGTCGCCGCCGAGCTCGAGCGGCTGCGCAAGAAGTTGGATCAATATGAAAAAATTCTGACGAATGCAGAACGCCAACTTGGCAATGATGGTTTTCTCGTCAAGGCTCCTGAAAATATAGTTGCAGGTTTAAAGAAACAGGCATCTGAAGCTGCGATGCTACGCCAGGAAACGCTGGACGCGATCGAAAAGCTGAAACAACTCGCATAACAACGAGGAATACATGGATTGGAAGAGCAGGCGGATTGAAGCAATTCTGGAGCAGGCGCTGGTGGAAGATAAAGCCACCAGCGACATAACAACAGCGATCACGATTGAGCCCGGCCTGCGCGCCTCGGCCACCATTGTCGCCAAGCAGGATTGCACCATCTCAGGTCTCGGCTGCATTCCGCGTTTTCTGGAAATTTTTGCGCAGCTCGATAAACGTGACAGCGGGCGTTACGAAGTCATCAGCCACCCGGAGATTTTTGAGGGGGTGCGCGTGAAAGCCGGTCAGGCTATCGCCGTGATTCGCCACAATGCCCGCGTCATTCTTGGCTGCGAGCGCGTAATTCTCAATCTGATGCAGCGCATGAGCGGCATCTCTACCATGACGCGGCAGTACGTTGATGCAATCGCAGGAACAAACACGCGCATTCTCGACACCCGGAAGACGATTCCCGGCCTTCGCATTCTCGACAAGTACGCAGTTCGTTGCGGTGGCGGCGAAAATCATCGCCTCGATCTCTCTGATGGCATTCTCATCAAGAACAATCACATCTCGCTGGGCGGCGGTATTGAGAAGGTACTGAAACGCGCGCACGAGCTGCGTAAGCCGGGGCAGACTATCGACATCGAAGTGCGTAGCTTCGCGGAACTGGAAACGGCGCTTGATCATGGCGCTGAATCACTGCTCGTGGACAACATGACGCCTGCTGACGTGAAGAAGGCCGTCGGTATTGTGCGTAGTCGCGGACTGACGATTCCGATTGAGGCTTCCGGCGGGATTCTGCTTGAGAACATTCGTAAATACGCGCTTGCGGGTGTCGATTACATCTCTGTCGGAGCGCTGACGCATTCCGCTGTCGCTGTAGATTTAAGCATGAAGATCACGGCTGAAATTTATTGAGCGATCCTTTGATGATTGAGGATGCCTTCGATATACCTGCGCTCGACCGAGGGTTGAGCGGCACCCCGTTTGCAGGCAAGCTGCAATTTTTTTCATCTATTCATTCCACGAATACGCATGCTATGCAGCAGGCCGAAGCAGGCGCGCCGCATGGCTCAGTGTATTTCGCCGATGAGCAAGCAGCCGGACGCGGACGCGGGGCACATGCGTGGTCGTCGCCGCCGGGCTCTGGTCTTTACGTCAGCATGCTGCTGCGTCCGCGCATGGCTCCGGCGGACGTGCTGTGGCTTTCCCTCGCTGCTGGGCTGGCTGTGCGCAATGCCGTTATGCAGACAACAACTCTGTTATGCGATCTGCGCTGGCCCAATGATCTGCTCTTCGGTCCGAGAAAATTCTGCGGCATTCTTACGGAACTCAATGCCGAGGTCACACGCGTCCGTCATCTTGTGATCGGCATCGGAATCAACGTGCACCAGCAGCAGTTTCCGCCTGAGTTACGCGAGATCGCTACATCTCTGCAGATCGAAACCGGACAGAACTGGCCACGGCAAGAGCTGCTGCTTGCCCTGCTACAATCACTTCATCGCGAGGTGGTTGCGCTCTCTGATCCGGCGCACGCCGCTGCTTCCAGGCAATCTGTTCTGGAGCGCGTGGAAAAGGCATCGAGCTGGGTGCGCGGCAAGCAGGTGCACGTGGAAGAGATGGACGGCTTCGATGGAGTGACCGAGGGGCTGGACGCTCGCGGCTTCTTACAGGTGCGCACGGCACAGGGATTGCGTACGGTCTTCTCCGGTGGCGTGCGCGAATTCAAAGATACTTCTGGAAAATAAATGCTGCTTGTACTCAACGTTAACAACACCAACACAGTCATCGCGCTCTATCCCATGCTGGAAGGGGGTCGCATCGGCGACCTGCAGGCGACGTGGCGCATCAGCACGCGGCACACACAGACAGCTGACGAATACGGCATACTCGTGCAAAGCCTGCTGCAGAGTAAAGGCGTGGAGAGCCAGGCCATCACCGGCATTGCCATCGCTTCGGTCGTGCCTCCGATTGACTGGATTCTGCGCCAGTTCTGCGAGCGCTATTTCAACCACAAGCCACTGTTCATCGAACCCGGTGTGAAGACCGGCCTGCCGATTCTTACCGACAACCCCAGCGAAGTTGGCGCGGATCGCGTTGCCAATTGTGTGGGGGCGTTTCAGAAATACGGTGGTCCCAGCATCGTTGTGGATTTCGGCACGGCAACAAACTTCGATGTGATATCGAGCAAGGGCGAGTTCCTTGGCGGTGCCATTGCACCGGGGCTGAACATCTCTGCCGAAGCACTGTTTGCACGCGCAGCGCGACTGCCACGAGTGGAGATCAAGCGTCCAGCAAAGATCATCGGCACCAACACGGTCGATAATCTGCAGATTGGTCTCTTCTATGGGCACATCGGTCTCGTCGACAGCATTCTCGAACGCATGATTGCCAAGCTGGGCTCAGAGACGAAATGCGTGGCTACTGGTGGGCTCGCACATCTCATCGCGGGCGAATCGAAATATATTTCTGCCGTGGATGACATGCTCACTCTCGACGGACTGCGAATTATCTACGAGCGCAACCACGCGGCAAAGACCGCTGCTGCGCAATCGCCGCGTTCGTGACAACCTGACGTAACCGTGGAAAATTATTTCAACTACTTTACTGAAATCGAAGAACACTTCCAGCGGCGACGTGGATCGCTGCTGCTGCTCTCAACACTCGACTGGGCACTCATAGAAATATGGCGCGAAGCAGGCGTTCCCCTCGAGGCTGTACTGCGCGGCATCGACGCCGCCTTTGAAAAGCATGAGGCGCGAAAAACGCATGCGCGGGTGCGTCGCGTAAACGGTCTCGCATATTGCACGCAAGAGATTATGACGGCGGTCGAAGAAATGAAAGAAGCTTCCGTCGGCACTGCTCCTGCAAGTGGCTCTAACATGGCCGCTCCCGGATTTGAGGCAGAACGCATTGCCGCGCATCTCGAAACTTGCGCAGCGGAGCTGCAGGCCGCTTCTTTGACCGGCGTCGCGCGCGAAACGGCCGAAGAGATGAGCCAGCGGCTCTGTGGGCTTGCAATTGGCGCCCGTACTGAACAGCCGGATGTTGAGGAGCTGGAACGTACGCTCACGGTTCTCGAAGAAAAGCTCTTCGCTACGCTTCTGGCCACCACTCCAGAGGCTGATCTTACCGCGGTACGAGAGCAGTCGGCGCGCGAGCTGGCTCCATATCGCAGACGCATGCAGGTGGTGCAGATTCGCCAGATCGAGCAGCAGTTCCTGCATAAGCGCCTGCTTGAAAAATTTCGGCTGCCACGCATGAGCCTCTTCTACATGAGCCAGTCATGAAGCTGCTGATTGAGAAATGCATCTATGGCGGCGCTGGATTGGCGCGCGCAGAAGGCAAAGCTATCTTTGTTCCTTTTACGTTGCCGGGCGAAGTGGTAGAAGCGCACATCAACGAGGACAAGCGCAGCTTCGCCAACGCCGAGCTGGACGCAGTGCTGGAACCTGCGCAGAACCGGACCACTGCACCATGCGAATATTTCGGCGCTTGCGGTGGATGTCAATACCAGCACGCCGACTATCCTGCTCAGATTGAAATCAAGCTTGGCATTCTGCGCGAAACGCTTGAGCGCGCGAAGTTGTCCCATCTGCCTGAAATCATTCCTGTATATGCTGAACCGTTTGGGTATCGCAATCGCGTACGTCTGCATATTCAGCGACAGCCTTTCGCACTTTGCTATAAACGCCGGGCCTCGCATGTAAATCTCCCCATCACGCATTGCCCCATCTCTGCTCCCATCGTCGAGCAGGCGATGGAAATTGTGACGCGCATCGGCGCGGCTTATATTTCAGAATTCGACGAAATCGAGTTCTTTACAAATGAAAAGCAAAGCGAACTACTTGTCTCGTTATGGACGCGCAAGCACGATCAAGAGCTCTCGGAGAAGCTCCGCCAGTTCTGCGAGGCGTTACAGCACGACTTGCCAGTCCTTTCAGGTGCCGCGGTGTTTGTCACACAGAAGAACCAGCCTGAGAAGAAACTGTTCTCCTGGCAGGCTCAGGCGCTCACTTATCGTGCCCGCGAACATTCTTACGAGGTGAGCATCGGCTCATTTTTCCAGGTGAATCGTTTTTTGATTGATCGTCTGATCCAGCTTGTTATCGCAGATCACTCAGGCAGACTGGCATGGGATTTGTACGCCGGCGTTGGATTGTTTTCACTTCCGCTGCATGAGAAATTCGAGAAACTAATCGCAGTGGAAGCTGCGCCGTCATCATCCAACAATCTGCGAAAGAATCTGGCGGTCACTAAAGCTATCCGGAGTAGCACTCTCGATTTTCTGCGGCAGAAACACGACACTACACCGGATCTTGTTGTCGTCGATCCGCCGCGCAGCGGACTTGGCGGAGATATCACAACGCTGCTTACCAAAGTAAGGCCGCGGACCATGATTTACGTCTCCTGTGACCCGGCGACACTCTCGCGCGACCTGCACGCGTTGGTAGAATCCGGCTATCGCCTCGCAAGCATGCATATGGTGAATCTTTTCCCGCAGACCTTTCACCTGGAAAGCGTCACGGTGTTATCCATCGATTGAGTGCTGAGGCGGTAGTCTTATGCCGCAGGCTGCGACCCAACCCGTCCCGTTTTCTCCAGTCACCGCGCCGCTTCGTCTCCACTTTCTTCCGCTGCTATTTGCGGCTCTCTGCTTTGCGGCTGGCATAGTTGGAGTTCACTTTTTCTGGTTCTCGCCAGCACTCCTGCTGATCGGAATTTCGCTCAGCGGTGTTCTTTGTCTGCTGGCAGCGCACATGGCACAGCGAATCTCACTTCTGCCACTTGCAGTTCTCTTTCTATTGCTGGGATCCTTCTGCGCGGAAGCCGCATCATGGCCAGCTCCTCAAGCGCAGCTGACTCAACTTGCAGATGGAACGCCCCACATGATCGAGGGCAGAGTCATCAGAACCGGACCTCTGCGGCGCGTCGAATCTTCGCTCCCCTTCTCGGACAGAGTGCACGAAGAACAAAGTATGCAGTTGCAGGTGAGGATCACTTCCGCCGATATGCTCCGTCTTGCAGGAGGGATATCGCTCGGCATTTACGCGCCACTTGAAGCTGACTTTCCAAGGATCGCATGCGGCGATCAGGTGCAGGCGAATGTCACGATGCGGCAGCCTGATCGATATCTCGACCAGGGAGTGTGGAATGAGCGCGCTTATATGCTCGATGAAGGCATAGGAGCACTGGGCAGTGTCAAACTATCCGCCTTCAAAGTTATCTCCGCCGCATCGCATGCGTCTCTCACTTGCAGACTTCATTCGATACAGCAAGAGGCCAGCTTACGGTTAATCGCATTCGCCGAGCGGCAATCGACGAAGCTTCCGTCTTTCTTTCGGCTAGATCGCGAAGACGCAACCATGCTGACGGCCATGCTGACGGGAGACCGCAGCTACCTGTCGCGCGGCATCCGCACTGGCTTCGAGCGTACTGGCTCGTTCCACCTGCTGGTTGTTTCGGGAATGCACCTTGCGATCTTCGCCGGAATTATCTTCTTTCTTGCAAAAACATTTCGACTTCCACGCGTGATAGCGACACTCGCTACTATTCTTCTTTCGCTAGGCTACGCGCTCTTTACCGGGTTCGGTCATCCGGTGCAGCGCTCGCTCTGGATGATTACACTGTTTCTGATCGGAAGACTTTTATGGCGCGATCGCAGCTCCCTGAACGCGATCGGATTCGCGGCTCTCGGCCTGCTTGCTGTGAATCCGCGAGTTCTCTTTGAGGCCGGTTTTCAGATGACGCTGCTTTCAGTGCTGGCCATAACTGGCATTGCCGCACCTGTCGCGGAAAAAACATTTGCTCCTTATCTCGCGGCGTTACGCGATCTGTGGATGCTCCGCGTCGATCCGAAATTGCCACCCCGCGTCGCACAGTTTCGAGTGAGCCTACGCCTTGTCGTCGAGCATGCGCGTTTTCTCCTCGGCAGACATGCGGCAAACAGCGTCCCGTTCCTGGTTCGTCTGATACTGCGTGCCACTGAGCTTCTGCTCGTTTCTGTCGTCGTCGAGCTAGCCATGTCATTGCCAATGGCGCTCTACTTTCATCGCATTACTGCCGTTGCACTTCCGGTCAATTTGCTTGTGGTCCCGCTATTGGGAATTCTGCTGCCGTCTGCCATCCTCACGTTGGTGGCCGTATTGCTCGTGCCCGTCGTTGCCTTCGTGCCGGCTGCTGTTACTGCTGCTCTCCTGCACCTGGCGCTATGGACCATCCATCTATTTTCGGACTCGATGACAGGTGATCTGCGCATCGCGACGCCATCGGCGATCGCGGTTGCGGTCTGGATGGCTGGAATTGCCTTGGCAATATGGATCATCCGTCAGCGCAGATTCGCCATCTCCATCGCGCTGGCATCGTTGGCGAGCGCGGCTATCGTCGTCATGTTGCCGCACAGCATTCACTATCGCCCGGGTGCGCTCGAGGTTACGACCATTGATGTCGGGCAGGGCGACGCTCTACTTGTCGTCACCCCAGAAGGCAAAACATTGCTGGTCGATGCAGGCGGACTAGCCGTAGCTTCTCCTGAGTCGAAATTCGATATCGGCGAAGATGTAGTGTCGCAGCTTTTATGGACGCGCGGTATTCGCAGGCTTGACGCTGTCGCCGTTACGCATGCACATGCAGACCATATCGGCGGTATGCCTGCGGTACTTATAAATTTTCGCCCACGCGAGCTATGGATCGGTCGTAACCCCGATTCCCCAGCCTACGATCGACTGTTGCGCGAGACAAAGACACTGGGTATCAAAATACAACAACATGTTGCAGGTGATGCCTTTCGCTTTGGCAGCGCTGATATCCGCGTGCTCTCTCCATCACCCGAGTACATGCCCAAAAGCGCGCCTGCAAATGATGACTCCCTTGTGCTGCGCGTGAGCTATGGCCAAACGTCCGCGCTGCTCGAGGGTGACGCGGAAGCTCCCAGCGAGAGGGGCATGCTGGCGCTGGGCAACCTGCACTCTGACCTGCTGAAAGTTGGACATCACGGCAGCAAGACATCTACCACACCCGAATTTCTGCGTGCCGTCGCTCCCGAATACGCGGCGATTTCCGTGGGACGGCACAACTACTATGGGCACCCAAAGATGGAGACGCTGAACAAACTGGAGGACGCCCATGTTCGCACCTGGCGCACCGATCTGCTCGGCGCATCTACGTTTTATCTCGATGGAAGAAGCGTGACCACTGCCGCGTGGGATGAAGCACCTACGCAATGAGAGTGCCGATTCAGGCACTGTCCGGCATCTTTTCCGTTTGCTGCGCATCTCTAGCGTTGTACGATGCGTGCAAGCAAGCCCGCCAATGGAGGACAAGCAATGGGCCCAGGCGAAGTGAATGCTGACCGCGACCTGCTACACACCCAACACGATTCTTCTACAAGCGAAGCGACACAGCAGACCCCGGAAGAGCTACGCGAAGAGCAGCGGAAAATACGCCGTCTGCAGATCATGATGAACATGGTGATGTCAGTCATCAGCCAGGACACAACCCTGACAGTAGATGAGGCCGCCGAGATGGTGGCTGACAGTCGACGCGCCGCGCTCGCCATGTTTCCGGATAAGGAGCTGGCCTACAACCTGATCTACAAGCCGCGCCTGCAGCGGCTGATGCGCGAGCGCTACCGAATCCAATAACCTACTTCTGATCGATATTGGTGAGCTGGAAGGTAATGGTTCCCCAGAAGAGACGCGCGCGCATTTGCACCGGAATGTGACGCTCATCGTCTGTATACCAGATCCAGATATTGCCGCGATTTTTCACTACACCAGCATCGGCGAGCGGCTGCACGCGGACGGTTTGATAGGTGCCTGAAGGCGTCTTGATGGATTCTTTGTCTTCCGCCTTCATCGTGACAGGGATATTTTTCCCTGCGTCAAAAACGGGAACCACAAAGCTTTGACCAGCCTGTAACGGCTGTGTGGCCGTGTAAAAAATGGCGGAAAGAAGATCGGTTACGCACGATGGAATCGAGGAGTCCTGATGCTTACCGATTCCTGAGACAAGATTCTTCTCATCGAGAATCGCCTTGCTCTGCGCGTAGTTGAATTTCAGATCGCTGTTCACCTGGCGCCGGCCTTCGATCAGCTGCTTGCTGAACCCAATCGAACAGCCCGTACGCCGATTGAACGATGACTGAAAGCGGTCACTGACGCGATAGATGAGGTTGACCGCGCCAATGGAATCGCCCGTGACTGTAATGCGCTGAACATCGCCATCGGCTTCCTGCCGAAACGTTACCGTGCCAGCGGGAAAAACGCGCCAGTCGACGGTATAGGTGAGCGATTGTCTTGCCGGAAGGCCAAGGCCGGGATGGGGAGCAGGCAACGGCGGTGCATTTTGCGCACGGGCACCCGCCAGCAACGAAAAGCAAAGAACAGTGGGAAGAAATCTACGAAGCCAGGTCAATATCCGTGCTCACTCTTTTAATGCTTGAAAAAGATTCTGAGGGCAAGCACAGCATAGATGGCCGTCGCACCCATAAGAGCATTGTACTCGCGGTGTTTACGGTACAAAGGAAAAGAAAACCGCCCCGGTTCGCTATCCGCCATTCGGGCCGGGCGTAAACGCGGCAGCATACGCGGAACACTGGTGGCATAGGCATCAAAATCCGGAAATTTCGAGCGCAAAAAGGCTTCCTCCGAGCGGATGACGGGAATGTAGATCAGCGCAAAGAGCAACGCCAGCAGCACGACGATGATGACGCTCTTCGACGCAGCCGCAAACCCGAAGGCGATGAGCATGGAGCCGAGATAGAGCGGATTACGCGTGTAGGCGTAGGGACCGGTCATCGTCAGCTCAGCATTCTTCTTCACATATCCAGCAGCGTAGCCTCGCAGCCATAGCCCGGGCACGACCATCAGGAGGCTCCATGCCATGGAGACGAGCGTGGGTCGAGCCAGCCATAAATACACTCCGGCAAAAATAAATCCCATCGGCACGCGAATGCGACGCGCGATTCGACTCCAGTCAGCGGCCATCGGGTAATAACTCCATTGCAGCACTCCATACTTCATCAGGAGAAATTGTCAGTAATCCGGCCTCGGGCTCGGCGCGGCGGCTGTGGTCACGCTTGCTCTCCGGATGCCGAAGTACGCGGAAAGCACCGCCGAACGGACCATTGCGCGCGGGGTCAGTAGGACCGAAGATGCCGACCACGGGCCTGCCCAGAGCCGATGCAAGATGCAGCGGCCCGGTATCACCGGCAATCACCAGCGAAGCGCGGCGCATGAGCGCGATCAACTCATTCAACGCGGGCGAAAGCGGCAATGCAATATTTCCGCTCGTCGCGTTCACTTCCGTTGCCAGCATTTCCTCTCCAGGGCCGGAGTTGATGACCACTCTATAGCCTATTTCTGAAAATCTGCGAGCCATTTCGCCATAGCGCTCTGTTGGCCAGCGCTTCGCCCCCCAGCCCGCGCCGGGGTTCAGGATTACGAACGGCTTTCCATCGAGCGCTGCAAGACTGACGTCGCAATACCGCTCCCCTGCTTCGTTCACAGGAAGCCACGGCAGCATGACCGGAAGATGTTCGTGGGCTACCGCGTTCGTTACTTCTATCGCTTGTTCGATGACATGCGTGCCCGTCGTCGGTATGTGTTCGTCAAAAAGGTAACGAGCCGCCCATTCACGCGGCTTCTCTTCACCGATCAGCCGCTGCGGATGCGCCCACCGGCCCAGTACAGCCGACCGCACGGCTCCCTGCAGGTCGACGCAGATATCGTAACGCGCAGCACGCAGTTCATGCCGGGTGCGGCGTATATCTTTGATCGTTTCCGCACGCAGGGGATGCCGTCCCCAGTCCTTCGCCGGCACAATATGCAGCCGATCTACGATAGGCATCTCATGGCCGCCTGCCGTCGCACAGGATGCCGCGAGCAATCCTTGCCACTGCGGTTCCACTGCCCAGCCGATAAACCACTCAGGATGCGCAGTACGCAGCGCTGTAACGGCTGGCAGAGCGTGAAGAATATCGCCCATAGCGCCCAGCCGTACGATGAGCACTCGTAACTGCTGACTTTCTGTTGACAAACTTTGATTTTCTCACAAGGAACGAGGAAAAACTGCAGGTAGAAGCCGTTCAAGCTCAGACCATGCGGCAGCTTCGTTTTGCAGAACGGCCTCCAGACGAGCGATGTTCAGAGGCGCAACCGCAGAGAGGCTTTCTCGCTGCGTGGGTGTTAAGCGGACCCAGTCCTTCTCTGTCGTAAGAAAAGCCTGCGCCGAGTTTGCCCGCGCCTTCGTAATCAGCTGCTGCATATCACGCTCACTGTAGCGGTGATGATCGCGAAAGGCTTGCGTCGCCACAGTTTCAATTTGCTCTCTTCGCAGTGACTGAAAAAAATCTTCCGGACGCGCGATGCCGCAGAAAGCCAGCACCCTCCCCATCTCCGGTGGAACTGTGAGTGAACGCGTTATCCACCAGGTGGGCTTCTCAATGCCGCGCTGTACCAATTGATTCTCAAGTTCAGCATCTTCTTCGCGCAGGACCAGAATCGACGCTCGGCGCAAAGCGCTCAGGGGCTCACGCAAACGGCCGGAAGGCAGCAGGCTCTCTCTTAAGTCTCTGCTATGGACGACCGCTATATTTACATCCTGTTCCAGCTTGCGATGCTGAAAACCGTCATCGAGCAGGTGAACACCAATGCTGGATTGTTCACTTTCTGCCAGATGACCCGCATCATACCGGCTTGCGCCTACATACACCGGAACCTGTGCTGACTGCGCAATAAGCAAAGGCTCATCACCAAAGCGTTCCGCGCTTCCAGCAGGATCGACGCGCTCGACAGCCTGCGAGCTGCGTCCATATCCACGCGAAAGCACGTCGACGTGAATTTTGTGTTGGGTGAAGAGCTTTGCCAGTGAGATCACCAGCGGCGTCTTTCCTGATCCGCCAACAGAGATATTTCCGACGCTGATGACTGGCCAACGCAGCTTGTGTGGGTGCGCCCAGCCATGATCGTAGGCAGCATTCTTCGCTGTGACCGCGGCGACATACAGCGGTACCAGCGGGAAGAGTGCACGTCGCATCATCGCCTGCTCTCCACAATTGCCGCTAACGCATCGACGGCACGCCCGGTCGCTCCTGCTTCCGATATGAAGATTGCATTGCCGCGCGCTCCCATCGCCAGTGCAGCCTCTTCGTCGCGGAAAAGCCCGTCCAGCGCGTCTTTCAACGATGCTGGTTCGACAATGCGGATGCCATCATCGAGCCTGAGCCTATCGACGATAGCGCGAAAATTCCCATAGTGCGGCCCCATCATAACTGGAATACGAAACTGCGCGACTTCAAGAGGATTGTGACCACCGGCAGCCACCAGGCTTCCGCCAACAAACGCGACCGTTGCCAGCGAATAGACGGAAGCCAGCTCGCCGATCGAATCAAGCAGAAAGATCGTCCCGGGCGTAATCGGCGCAGGCGCAGTCATCCACTGCGAACGCCGTACCCACGGTCTGCCGCTGCGTTGGAGCATTTGCGCCACGGCTTCGAAACGTTCGGGATGACGCGGAGCAAGCACGATCAAAGCATCGGCTGGCGCGGCAGCGAGCAGCATGCCTTCCTCGCCCTCCAGCGTGCTTCCGCAGACGAGCACCTTCGTACCATGTGCGATTTGCGCTGCCAAAGCCTGTGTTACCTCAGCGGGCGCAACGGAACGAATGTCGAATTTCAAATTGCCGCCATAGCGCACATTGGCAGCGCCAATAGCTTGCAGCCGCTCTATATCGGTTTCACTCTGAGCGAGTACGAGCGAAAGTCCGCCGAGTAAATACTTCCACAAGAAACGCAGCCGCAAATAGCGCGGCCACGAACGATCCGAGATACGGGCATTGACCACCGCGACCGGTATCCCCGACCGACGGCATGCAACCAGAAGACGAGGCCAGAACTCGGTCTCCATCAGCACCAGCATGCGCGGTTGCAAGGCGCGAAGATAAGCACGTACCGCAAAGGCAAAATCCAGAGGGAAGTAAAAAACATTCTCCTCGCCGAAGCGTTGCCGGGCGAGAGCCTGTCCAGTTTTTGTCGTAGTCGAGATAACGATTCGCCAGCCCGGCAATCGGGCCTTCAGCTCTTCGATCATGCGCGTGGCGGCGAACAGTTCGCCAACAGAGACGGCATGCACCCATATGAGCGGATCGCCCTTCCCTGCCAGCAGGCGGCGAGGAACGAAACCCAGCCGTTCGCTCAGTCCTTCGCGATATTTCCCGCTGGTAAGCATCCTGAAAAGCCAGTATGGCGAGCCCACAACGAGCACAAGAGCGAGGGCCAGGCTGTAGAGAAACAGCATCCGCTTACCAATCTCACTTTACTGAAGTCTTAACCGTTGATGATAATCGTCCACAGGATGATGCGCGTACGATCTTTTCTATCTCTGGCACTACTGGCTTTCAGCTGCGTTGGAAACTCATCGGCTTTCGAACATGCTCCGCCCCAGGCAAAAGACGCCGCGACGTATCCCGCAGTCGATATTCACCAGAACGAGCATGTGGCCATCGCCGCCGTTCCCTATAACACGGAAGAGCAGATCAAGACCTTTCGCGTGAATTATCTCGATCACCAGTTCCTTCCCATTCGCATCATCATCACCAATAGTGGCGATCGCCCTATATCGCTCAATGATGTTCGAATCAACTTCATTCCCGCCCACGGTGACCGTCTTCCCGCAGCAGAACCGGGTGATATCGAACGCCGTATCTCGCTACGCGATAAAGAGGGGGAACACATCCCTGTCGGTCCCATCAAGCTGCACACCAAACCCAAGACGCCAAACAGCAAAGTGGAAGAGGACTTTTCAGAATTTGAATATGCGGCCCTCGTAGTGGAACCGCACACGACCCGCGCCGGATTTCTCTTCTATGACATTCAGGGATTAGGAAATGCGCCGTTGAAAGGCGCAAAACTAGTCTTCCGCGAGATTAAAGACGCTGACGGCAAAGAGTTGTTTTATTTCGAGATTCCGTTCGACAAGTACCTGCAGACGCAGCCGCAGTAGAGTTCGAGTCGACGGATGCTATCGCGACTCTAATTCCGCGCATGAAGAACCATCGGATTGCAGCACTATTTGAGAAGTTGACTCTTTTGAGAGATTTGTTGCGAAGCGACTGATCGCCTGATACGTCGCGATACCGCCATTGCCCTCACTGGCACTCCAACCCCTGCTATCGAGCGTTAGGCGATAGGCATTATCAATAGCTGTAATTTGATTGTTGACCTTCTTATCAAAGAAGAACATCCAAGCTACTTTTTGGTCTTTGGAATATACGATGACGTTGATTCGTTGCGGAGACTCGGGAGAGGTTCCTGGAACAGACCCTTGACGGTAGCGAACGGTTACTTCTTGTCCGATGGCAACACCCAACTCTTTAAGGTCATCCTGCACCCATGACTGGGTAGAAAGACAAGATAGACCTTCCTGCAATGGAACTTCGGCCGCAGTCGCATGCAAGGCTTGTGCCTGAGACTGCATGCACAATCCAGCTAAAAGCAGCGAAGCGACTGCGTGAAATATTCTTTTCACTGACTCCCTAAACGCCCTTCTTCTGCGGCTCCCAAATGTACTTGTGAATCTGCAGGCTCAGCCGCGCTTCCAGTCCATCGGCAAGCAGCCATTCCACCAGCTCACGCGGATCGAGCACGCAGTTCTCCGTGCTTCGAACTGGCGTTGGCGTCTTGATAAACGCAGGTGACAGCAGCACCGAACCAGCGCGAGTTTCCAGTGAGTGCTCGCGAATAAAATCGCGGGCAAACTGATAATCACCACGATTCGTGATGACGAACTTCACCTCATCCCGTTTCGTCAGAAAGTCGAGATTGCTCATACGAAAGCTGCCGCCCTCGCCCGAGCCGGGACATTTCACATCGACGATCTTGTGCACAGCCGCAGGCACATGATCCAGAGGCCGTTCGCCGCTGGTCTCGATCATCAGCTCGTAGCCGGCTGCCAACAGACGCTCCATCAAAGGAATCAGTTCGCGCTCCTGCAACAGGGGCTCGCCGCCGGTAAACTCGACCAGCTTCACCGGAGCCAGCTTCTCTACATCGGCAACAACCTCGTCTTCAGACAGCTTGTAGCCGCCTTTGAACGTATACTCCGAGTCGCACCAGGAGCAGCGCAGATTGCATCCTGCGAGCCGCACAAAGATGCACGGCCGCCCGGCAAAGCTCGATTCGCCCTGAACAGATTTATAAATTTCGATCAAATACAAGGCAGGTTACTCGTAGTACGTTGCCGTCGTGGTGTCGGTTTCGTAGATTGTGCAATCTTTTACATGCACGCGGCCATCGGTCATTTCGGCGAGCTGCTTATTTGTCTCGTCATAGAAAAAGCGCGCCAGATTCTCTGCCGACGGATTGATCTCCGTGAACGGTTCCAAGTCATTCAGCATCTGGTGATCGATGCGGTCGATGACCGGGAGCATGACATGCTTCAGCTCCTTGAAGTCCAGCAGAAGACCGGCGTGGTCCAGCCGCTCACCGCGCAACGTGATGCGCACCTTGTAATTGTGGCCGTGCGGATTTTCGCACTTGCCCTTGTAATTGCGCAGGTAGTGTCCTGAGGAAAACCCGCGCTCTACAGTTACTTCATACATGCTTGCTTAGCTCTCTCGGGCAGAAATGCCCTTCTCTATTGTACCGTTTCTCAACCACGGGGCCTGCGGCTGCGCTCCTGGTAGCGTTTCTCCTCAGCGCGGCGATCCACCTGTTCAAACATGCCCGTCATCACACCGCAGAGGGCCACAATCAGACCGCCTACCGTTAAAAATAAGGCAGTCGTTGCCCATAAGGTTCCGTTGCCCGGCAACCCGGTTTGGGATCGGCCAACGAACGTCATACCGAAAGAAATCAGGGCAAACAGCAGCAGCGTTCCAGCGAGAATGTAGAGGTTCCGGGCCATACTTCCTGCTCTATGCTAACGAACCGGGCTTGTGAAAGAAATCACTGACCGCAGCCATATCCTGCGTGATGCGATAAGGCGGCAGGCTGTCGAGGAAAACGCGCCCGTAGCGCTGCCTCTGAATGCGAGGATCGAGCAGCATGAGCACGCCGCGATCTTCAAGCGAGCGGATCAGCCGCCCGAAACCCTGCTTCAGCGTAATCACCGCCGACGGCACCTGGTATTCAAAAAACGGACTGCCGCCGCCCTCTTCAATCGCGCGCATGCGCGCCTGAACCACCGGGTCTGTCGGCACAGCAAACGGCAGGCGGTCGATGATGACGCAGCTCAGTGCTTCGCCCTGCACATCCACACCCTGCCAGAAGCTCGACGTGCCGAAGAGCACAGCATTCGGCGTCGCACGAAACTCCTCAATCAAGGCTCGACGCGGCGCATTCCCCTGTAGCAGTAGCGGATACGGCACTTCCATCAACAAACGCTCATAAATATCTCGCATCTGTTGATAGCTGGTGAAGAGACAGAAAGCGCGGCCTTCGGAAAACTCCAGCACGCGGCGGATATGCTTCGTCGCCTGATCCTGAAAAGTCGGATCACGCGGGTCTGGCATATCCGGAGGCAGATAAAGAAGCGCCTGCTCGCCATATTTGAAGTGCGATGGCACCACCAGTTCGCGCGCATCACGCATACCCACGCGCTTGCGAATATGCTCGAATCCACGCTGCACTGTGAGCGTTGCCGATGTGAGAATCACGCTGGGGAAATTCTCGAAGAGCAGCTCGGTCAAAAGCTGAGACACATCAATCGGCGTTGCCTGCAGATACGTATTGCGACCCGCTTCGCGCGCGCGTCCAGCATTGCGGCGCTCCAGCCAGAAGACGGTATTACGGTCGTCGGCTTCCATCAGGAACTTCAAGTGCTCGCGCACATCCGCCGTGCGCTTCTTTAATCCCGGAGCTTCTTCTACACCGCGCACCCGCTCCAGTTCGCCTTCCAGTCGATGCAGCGCATTCATCAGCGCAATGTAGAGATCGCCCTGTGTTTCCAGAAATTCTTCGCGATTGCCGAACTGCATGCGCCCTTCGCCGCTCGCGCTCATTGGCAGAGCGCCGAAGAACATCCGCGCACGCTCACGCACCAGTTGCGAGGCCGACTGCAGACCGCTGCTCAAAGCCTGCTTCGAGCGCAGCATTGTCTCCAGATCGCGCGCCAGCTCCTCAAAACGCACATTGCTCAAGCTGATGCCGAAATAGCTCGAAGCTACGTCTTCCAGCTCATGCGCCTCGTCAAAGATCACCGCCGCAGCATCCGGCAGCACGCCCGCATCGGGAGCGGCCTTGGCCTGCTGCTTGATGGCCAGATCAGCAAAAAAGAGATGGTGATTCACGATGACGACGTCGCTTTCCGCCGCCTTCCGGCGCATCTCGGTAATGAAGCAGCGCTCGTAATTCGGGCAGCTCTGTCCCAGGCAGGCATCGCTGCGCGCATCCAGCTTTCCCCACACCGCGCTCGTCTCCGGCAGCGAATCTATCTCGGCACGGTCGCCGGTTTCTGTCGTCTTCTCCCACTCGGCAATTGCGCGATACTGCTCAATTTCTTCCAGGCCATTCAGAATCGGCTGATCGCGCAGCGCGTATAACTTGTGGCGGCAGAGATAGTTAGCTCGCCCCTTCATATACGTGACGCGCAACGGTCCGAGCAGTGATTCGAGGAACGGAACGTCCTTGAAGTAAAGCTGCTCCTGCAGATTTTTCGTTCCCGTCGAGATAATGACCCGCTGCCCGGTCCGCAACGCTGGCAACAGATAAGCGAGCGTCTTCCCAGTCCCTGTGCCGGCTTCTACGATCAGGTGCTTGTGCTCTTTCAGGGCGCGTTCCACGGCCTGCGCCATCTCCAGTTGTCCCTTGCGAAACTCATATGGCAGGCTCGAACGCGACAGCACTCCGCCCGGAGCGAAGAAGTCGTGGAGCGATGGCAGCGCGGGTGTAGTTTGGGTGTCTAATGGCACAGGGCGAAATTCCAGCGAAGTCTGGTTTCTATAATAGACAAGTGTTCGCCTTCACAGCGCGTCACCGTAAAGGAGCAAGAATTTGAGCACCAGGAAAAACGCGACGCGCAGAACCCGCCCTGCAAAGATCAAGAACCCACAGTCCGCTGAATCGGCAGCAGAACCTCTATTTGCCATAGTGGGCCGTCCAAATGTCGGTAAGTCCACTCTTTTCAATCGCCTCACCGGATCGCGTCGCTCCATCGTAGGAGATGAGCCGGGCATCACCCGCGACCGCATCTATGGCGAAGTGGAGTGGGAAGGCCACCTTGCTCGCCTTGTGGATACCGGCGGCATCGTTCCGGATGAGGAAGCACTGATTCCGGTGGAAATCTTTCGCCAGGCACGGGTAGCACTCGAAGAGGCACAGGCCATTGTCATGGTCGTCGACGGGCGCACCGAGTTGGCCGCGCCCGACATCGACCTCGCGCGCCTGCTGCAAAAAACCGGCAAGCCACTCTTTCTGGCAGTGAACAAGATCGACGTCGAGGCGCTCGACGCAGGCGCGGAAAACTTCCGCCGCCTGGGAATCAAAAACCTTATCCCCATCTCAGCCGAGCACGGACACAACATCGGCGACCTGCTCGATGAGGTCTTCGCCGTCCTCACCTTTCGTGAAACAGAAGAAGAGCTGCCGGAACCCATCGAAGAGGAATCTGCGAAAGAAGCACCTCAGGAAACGCCTCACCGCACACATGGCGAGTTCCAGCAGAATGAGACCCGCGTCGCCATCATCGGCCGCCCGAATGTCGGCAAATCGACCCTGCTCAATGCCATGACCGGGTCATCCCGCGCGATCGTTTCGCCCGTTGCAGGCACCACGCGCGATGCGGTCGACGAGGTCCTCGAACACGCAGGACAGCAGCTTCGCATCGTCGATACGGCCGGTATCCGACGCAAAGGCAAAACGCACTTGATGGCTGAGAAGTTATCGGTAGTCATGGCGCGCAAGCATCTCGAAGCGTCTGATGTAGCGCTGCTCATTATCGACGCAACTGAAGGTGTCACCGCATCCGACGCCACCATTGGCGGCTACGCGCACGAAAGCGGACGGTCGGTTGTCATCGTCGTCAACAAGTGGGATTTAGTCACTTCGAAGCGTACGGACGGCAAGTCTCCTGCCGATCGCGCTATTTTCGAAGAGCAACTGCGCCGCACCCTCAAATACCTGAACTATGCGCCGGTTCTCTTCATCTCCGCTGCCGAAGGCACGAATGTTCATCGCGTGCTCGACGCCGTCATCCGCGTAGCCGCGGAGCGTCGCAAGCGCGTCTCCACCGGCCAAATGAACCGTTTCCTCGAACTCGTCGATTTCCAGCGCGCCAGCGTGCCAATGGCAAAAAAGGTGCGCATTTTCTACATGACACAGGCAGCAGTGGCACCGCCTACGTTCATCCTCTTCACCAACCGCGATGTGAAGCTGCACTTCTCTTTCGAGCGCTTCCTCGAAAACCAGATTCGGGAAGCCTTCGGTTTTGAAGGCTCACCGATATGGTTCAAGATACGCGCACGCAACAAGGAGAGCGACTAGCAGAAGCGACCTCCGCACGCGAGCGTTTACAGCAGCTATTACTCGCGGTTCATGATTTCGCTAAGTGTTGGCTTGTGTTTGGCCTTACGGCGCTCCTCGCGCGGCTTGTCTTCAATCACACGCTCAGCTTTGGGCTGTCCGACGCGCTCGCGTGCATTGGCTTTGACTGCCTTTACTGTTGAAAATTTTTTGGCTTTCTTCTTTACCATGTGTGCTCTTTGACAGCGCGGTTTCCTGCTACCGCCTCAGTATGAAATACTTTCGAAGTTGATAGGGGTGATTTGCTATGGAAGAACGTGATTTTTTCAACGAGCAGAATGAGCAGCGCACCCATACGCTTACCTGTCCGCATTGCGGAAAGGCAGAGGAGTATCAGCTTGCGTGGCTGGTGCGCCGCAAGCGTCCCTCGCTGCCGCGTCATGCCGATGAGCGCGATCGCGCCCGCTTCGCCAAGGCGCAATCGTACATGGTGCGTAAAGACGACCAGGTAGCGTGCAAAAATATTCGCTGCCGGAAACGGTTTGAAGTGGCTGGGATTCAGTCGGTAGCGTTTCTGCAATCTGCCTAAGCCAGCGCTCGCGGAATCGCTTCTTCCCAGCGGCCCTGCGCCTTCAGGATCAGCTCAATCACTTCGCGGGCTGAACCTTCTCCGCCGCGTGTGATTGTTACGAAGTGGCAGGCGGCCTTCAGCTCGGGTGCAGCATCGGCTACGGCCACAGCGAGTCCGGCACGCTGGGCCAGCGGCATGTCTGGGAGATCGTCGCCCATGTAGGCGACTTCTTCCTCGGTCACGCCAGCCTTCTGCATGCACTCTTCAAACGCAGCCACTTTTTTGGCCTGACCGAGGTAGACATAGTCGACGGCAAGCTCTTTGGCGCGCTGTTGCACGGCTGGCGATTTGCGCCCGGTAATGAAGCCGGTCTTGATGCCCATTGTGTTTGCCAGCTTCAAGCCCATGCCGTCTTTCGAATTAAAGATCTTCATCTCGGAAACTGGGCCACCGTCAGGCAAAGAGATAAGGCACACACCGCCATTGGTAAGCGTGCCGTCTACGTCCATGAGAAAGAGACGGATTTTCTTTGCGCGCTCAAGAAGCGAGGCAGGCCACAGTTGATCTTCTGACATATCTCGATTCTACCTTTTCACTTCGCCAGTTATTTCCCCTCATTCCCTGGCTGGAGTGTCTTCAGATCGGCCTTCGCATCCACTCTGCTCAGCCGATACATGAGCAGCGCGTCGCGCTCCGTATTGATCGGCTGC